>Ga0308159_1000248_pt1 | contig 160834 bp, 142 predicted proteins | sample PhyCR1_FD_201040 | JGI IMG/M metagenome (GOLD analysis project Ga0308159, IMG submission 201040) | Phyllosphere microbial communities from UC Gill Tract Community Farm, Albany, California, United States - DLSLC.R1 | ecosystem: Host-associated > Plants > Phyllosphere > Unclassified | place...
GAAGCCGATGCCCAGAGATTGTACCAGCTTATCTGGCGTCAGTTTGTAGCCTGCCAGATGGTGCCGGCACAATATGACTCCACAACGCTGACCGTGAAGGCCGGTGATTACTCGCTGCGTGCCAAGGGCCGTACCCTGCGTTTCGATGGGTGGACTCACGTCATGCCTGCGCTGCGCAAGGGCGACGATGATCGTACTCTGCCGCCGATTGAAGTGGGATCCACCCTTGATCTGCAACAGCTGTTGCCGACCCAGCACTTCACCAAGCCGCCAGCCCGATTCAGCGAAGCGTCTCTGGTCAAGGAGCTTGAGAAGCGCGGCATCGGCCGTCCTTCCACCTATGCGTCGATCATTTCGACCATCCAGGACCGAGGCTATGTGCACGTCGAAAATCGCCGCTTCTATGCCGAGAAAATGGGCGAAATCGTCACCGATCGTCTGGAAGACAACTTCCGCGAACTGATGAACTACGATTTCACCGCGCGCATGGAAGACGGTCTGGATCAGGTTGCCAACAACAAGGCCGAGTGGAAAGGCGTGCTGGACGACTTCTTCGCCCAGTTCAGCCAGCAGCTCGAAACCGCCGAGAAAGATCCGGAAGAGGGCGGAATGCGCCCGAACCAGATGGTGATGACCAGCATCGATTGTCCGACCTGTGGCCGTCCGATGGGAATCCGTACCGCCACGACCGGCGTGTTCCTCGGCTGTTCCGGTTACGCATTGCCTCCGAAAGAGCGCTGCAAAACCACCATCAACCTGGTGCCGGAATCGGAAGTGCTCAACGTGCTGGAAGGCGACGATGCCGAAACCAACGCGCTGCGCGCCCGTCGCCGCTGTGTCAAATGCGGCACGGCGATGGACAGTTACCTGATTGATACCGGCCGCAAGCTGCATGTCTGCGGCAACAACCCCGAGTGCGACGGTTACGAAATTGAAGAAGGCGAGTTCCGCATCAAGGGGTATGACGGTCCTGTGGTCGAGTGCGACAAGTGTGGTTCCGAAATGCACCTGAAAATGGGGCGCTTCGGCAAGTACATGGGGTGTACCAATGAAGACTGCAAGAACACCCGCAAGATCCTGCGCAACGGCGATGTCGCGCCACCGAAGGAAGATCCGGTGCCGCTGCCTGAACTGCCTTGCGAGAAGTCCGATGCCTACTTTGTGCTGCGTGACGGCGCGGCCGGCGTGTTCCTTGCCGCCAACACCTTCCCTAAATCGCGTGAAACCCGCGCGCCATTGGTGGAAGAGTTGCTGCGATTCAAAGACCGCCTGCCGGAAAAATTAAGCTATCTGGCCGATGCGCCGGTGGCGGATCCCGAAGGCAACAAGTCGATGGTCCGCTTTAGCCGCAAGACCAAGCAGCAGTACGTCTCCTCCGAAAAAGACGGCAAGGCGACGGGCTGGACAGCCTTCTTTGTCGACGGCAAGTGGGTCGAAGGCAAGAAATAAGCCCTCGCGCCTCTAATGCTTCACGCTAAAAACCAGCCTTGATGGCTGGTTTTTTTATTGTCATCAGGCCAGGCAACGTGAGACTTTATTGCAAAGTGTTGCGCCGAACGACGGATTCGCTGCCCATATTGATTTTTTTATAATCATTGGCAAGACAAAATTGTTTGATAAATGATACAGTTGGTATATAAAATATCGTTTTTATGCATTATTAGAATTAAACGACACACACAATACTTTAGCCCGCATAATAAGTGCCTGTTCCTTTCTGCCAGCATAGAGAGTGAAAGAGTTTGGTCAGGGTTTGCAACTAGGATGGTATAAGATATGAAATTGCAGCAGCTGCGTTACATCGTAGAAGTTGTTAATCACAATCTGAACGTCTCTTCGACGGCAGAAGGCCTCTACACCTCACAGCCTGGCATCAGCAAGCAGGTTCGCATGCTGGAAGATGAACTCGGGATCCAGATTTTTGCCCGTAGCGGTAAACATCTTACCCAGGTTACGCCCGCGGGACAGGAAATCATCCGCATAGCCCGCGAAGTGCTGTCAAAGGTTGACGCCATCAAGGCCGTTGCCGGAGAACATACCTATCCCGATAAAGGCTCGCTGTATGTCGCGACCACGCACACACAGGCACGCTACGCGCTGCCGAATGTCATCAAGGGCTTTATCGAGCGTTACCCGCGTGTGTCGCTGCATATGCATCAGGGCTCGCCTACGCAAATCGCCGAGGCCGTGTCGAAAGGCAATGCCGATTTCGCCATCGCGACCGAAGCGCTGCATTTATATGATGACCTTATCATGCTGCCTTGCTATCACTGGAACCGCGCGGTGGTGGTTCAGCCCGATCACCCGCTTGCGGGCAAAGAAAAAGTCACTATCGAAGAGCTGGCGGCGTATCCGATTGTGACCTACACCTTCGGCTTTACCGGCCGCTCGGAACTTGATACCGCCTTCAATCGCGCCGGTCTTACGCCTCGCATCGTCTTTACCGCGACCGACGCCGACGTAATCAAAACCTATGTGCGTCTCGGACTCGGCGTGGGCGTTATCGCCAGCATGGCGGTTGACCCGGTACAGGATCCTGATTTGGTCACGGTGGATGCCAGCGATATCTTCACCCACAGCACCACCAAAATCGGCTTTCGTCGCAGCACTTTCCTGCGCAGCTACATGTATGACTTCATTCAGCGCTTCGCTCCGCACCTCACGCGAGACGTGGTCGACAGCGCCATCGCGCTGCGTTCCAACGAAGATATCGAAGCCCTGTTCAAAGACATCAAACTGCCGCACAAGTAACTTCCTCATCGGGCCGCACTATTGCGGCCCGATCGCTTTTCCCGTCTCCGCCTTTCGCTTTCTCCCATTCGCACACTGAATACGGGCTGTAATCCCTATTTTCCACAGGGATGAGTTAGCAGTTCGTGTTGTTATAAAAGTGTTAATTCTAATTTGTGTTATCTTTAATAGAACACTTACGGTCTGGCGGGTCTTTCCCGCTGGCTACACTTGAATGTTAGAGCCATACACAAGAAAAGCGCGTGACAAAGGAGAAGCTATGTCGTCCGATCTTCGCAAGAATAGTCAGGATAAGCTGGCAAACCTCGATAAGGAATATCACTTTTACAGCTTGCCGAAAGCCGCGGCCACCTTGGGCAACATTGACCGGCTGCCAAAATCCATGAAGGTTTTACTGGAAAACCTGCTGCGCAATATTGACGGAGATACCGTCACCGAGGACGATTTACAGGCTATCGTCGACTGGCAACAGACCGGTCACGCCGACCGCGAGATTGCCTATCGTCCCGCGCGCGTGCTGATGCAGGACTTTACCGGCGTGCCTGCCGTGGTCGACCTTGCCGCCATGCGTCAGGCGGTTGAACGCCTCGGCGGTGACGTCAATCAGGTTAACCCGCTTTCCCCCGTCGATTTGGTTATCGACCACTCGGTGACCGTCGATGAATTTGGCGATCGCGAGGCTTTCGGCGAAAACGTAAAACTGGAGATGGAGCGCAACCACGAGCGCTACATTTTTCTGCGCTGGGGCCAGAAAGCCTTCAACCGTTTCCGCGTTGTGCCGCCGGGAACCGGGATTTGTCACCAGGTTAACCTCGAGTATCTGGGGCAGACCGTGTGGCATGAAGAACAGGATGGCAGAGAAGTGGCCTACCCGGACACGCTGGTCGGCACCGACTCGCACACCACGATGATCAACGGTCTGGGCGTGCTCGGCTGGGGTTGTGGCGGTATCGAAGCCGAAGCGGCGATGCTGGGCCAGCCCGTTTCCATGCTTATCCCCGATGTCGTAGGTTTTAAACTCACCGGAAAACTGGGTGAGGGCATTACCGCAACCGACCTGGTGTTGACCGTGACGCAAATGCTGCGCAAACACGGCGTGGTGGGCAAATTCGTTGAATTCTATGGGGATGGGCTTGCCGATCTGCCGCTGGCGGACCGCGCGACCATCGCCAATATGTCACCGGAATTCGGGGCTACCTGTGGTTTCTTCCCGGTCGATGATGTGACCTTGAGTTATATGAAACTCAGCGGCCGCAGCGATGAACAGATTGCATTGGTGCAGGCTTACAGTCAGGCGCAGGGATTATGGCGTCATGAGGGCGATGAGCCGGTGTTTACCAGCACGCTGGAACTGGATATGGCCGAGGTCGAGTCGAGTCTTGCCGGTCCGAAACGTCCGCAGGACCGCGTGGCATTGCCGAATGTGCCGCAAGCCTTTAAAGCCGCGACCGAACTTGAGCTGACCAACCTGTTGTCAAACCACAGTGAAAGTGTCGATTTCACCTACAACAATCAGCAGTTACAGCTGAAAACCGGTGCCGTGGTGATTGCCGCGATTACCTCCTGTACCAACACCTCCAATCCCAGCGTCTTGATGGCCGCCGGTTTACTGGCAAAAAATGCCGCTGCTCGCGGACTGAAAAGCAAGCCGTGGGTCAAAACCTCGCTGGCGCCGGGTTCCAAAGTGGTGACCGAGTATCTCAACGCGGCAGGCCTGATGCCGGAGCTGGAAAAACTCGGCTTCAATCTGGTCGGATACGGCTGTACCACCTGTATCGGTAACTCCGGGCCACTGCCGGACGCAGTAGAAACCGCCATCAAGCAGGGTGATTTAACCGTTGGCGCGGTACTTTCCGGTAACCGTAACTTTGAGGGACGTATTCATCCGCTGATTAAAACCAACTGGCTGGCTTCACCCCCGCTGGTCGTCGCCTATGCGCTGGCGGGCAATATGTCAGTCAATCTGACGCACGATTCGCTGGGTGATGATGCGCAGGGCAATCCGGTTTATCTGCGCGATATCTGGCCATCGGCCAACGACATCGCCAAAGCGGTCGAGCAGGTGAAAACCGACATGTTCCACCGCGAATACGCCGAAGTCTTCAACGGCGACAAGGATTGGCAGAATATTCAGGTGGAGGGCACACCTACCTACGCCTGGCAGGAAGACTCGACCTACATCCGTCACCCGCCGTTCTTCAGCGATATGAAACGCGAACCGGATGCGATTCAGGATATCAAGGATGCACGGATCCTGGCGATTCTGGCCGACTCGGTAACCACCGACCATATTTCTCCGGCCGGTAACATCAAGAAAGAGAGTCCGGCAGGGCGCTATCTTGGCGAACACGGCGTGCAGCCCGGCGATTTCAACTCCTACGGTTCACGACGCGGTAACCATGAAGTCATGATGCGCGGGACCTTCGCCAATATCCGTATTCGTAACGAGATGGTGCCCGGCGTGGAAGGCGGCGTGACTCGCCATATTCCCTCCGGCGACCAGCTGGCAATCTATGACGCGGCCATGCGCTACCAGAGTGAAGGTGTGCCGACTGCGGTAATTGCGGGTAAAGAGTACGGTTCAGGGTCGAGCCGTGACTGGGCGGCCAAAGGACCACGACTGCTGGGCGTGCGCGTGGTTATCGCCGAATCCTTTGAACGAATTCACCGCTCGAACCTGATAGGGATGGGGATTCTCCCGCTGGAGTTTCCGGAGGGCGTGAACCGCAAAACGCTGAACCTCAAGGGCGACGAAACCATCAGCGTGAGCCAGATGCAGACCTTGAGACCCGGACAGCAGGTGCCGGTGCACATCACCTATGCCGATGGTCACAAAGAGATAATCAACGCGCGTAGCCGAATCGATACCGGCAACGAGCTGACCTATTTCGAGAACGGCGGTATCCTGCACTATGTTATCCGCAAGATGCTGTAATCCTGCATCAGAGGATTAACGCCATAAAAAAAGCACCGAGCTGTCGGTGCTTTTTGTTTTGAGACGCGGCGGAGATTATTTATCCAGCAGGTGGCCCATCTTGGCCGCCTTGGTGGCCAGATAGTGCTCATTCTTGGGATTGCGACCCACAATCAGCGGCACGCGCTCGACGATGTTGATGCCCGCTTCGGACAGGATCTCGACCTTTTTCGGGTTGTTGGTCAGCAGACGCACCGCGTCGACGCCGAGCAGCTTGAACATATCGGCACACAGCGTAAAGTCACGCTCGTCGGCGGCAAAGCCGAGCTGGTGGTTCGCTTCGACCGTATCGTAGCCTTTGTCCTGCAACGCATAGGCGCGGATTTTATTCAGCAGACCAATATTACGCCCTTCCTGACGATGGTACATCAGGATGCCACGGCCTTCTTCGGCGATGTGGTTGAGTGCCGCTTCGAGCTGAAAACCGCAGTCGCAGCGCAGGCTGAACAGCGCGTCGCCGGTAAGACACTCGGAATGCACGCGCGCAAGTACCGGCGTATCGCCACTGATATCGCCAAACACCAACGCGAGGTGATCGTGCCCGGTTGCCAACTCTTCAAAACCCACCATCAGGAAATCGCCCCAAGGCGTTGGCAGTTTGGCTTCTGCCACCCGTTTCAGTTGCATGTTACTCTCCAAAACCTGCAATTATTCTTAATTCTTGTGGCGCATCCTACGTAGAGATGAACAGGTTGACCAGAAAAAATCTGCCTATTCCTGCACGCCATTCAACGGCTGCGTAGATAAAGCCCTAAATTTTTGACCAGAGGGTCAAACAATGGGATAACACGAGGCCCGCCCCGTGATGCTCGTCATACACGGCGGGTCGCCCAAATATTATTCGCAAGTATAACATTCACGGCTGGACTGCGTTGCAGGCCGCTGCGTAGAATGCGCATTATACCTTTCATTTTCATGAATCTTTAGATATTAGGGCCATACAATGTTTCAAATCGCTATAAGGACATCCTGCGCAGCGCTGCTGCTCTTGTTGATGCCTGCACTGGTGTGGATAAGCGGTTGGCTCTGGTCGCCCGGTATGCGTGACATTATCTTACGCCCATTTTACATCATAACAGAGACGGTTAGTGCGCCCTGGGGAACGCTGACCAATATTCTGCTGTGCGCGTGGTTCCTGTGGTGCCTGCGTTATCGCCTCAAACCGGCGGTAGTGCTGGTGATTTTGCTGAGCGCGGCGGTGCTGATTGGGCAGGGGGTCAAAACCTACGTCAAGCAGCAGGTGCAGGAGCCGCGGCCTTATGTGCAATGGCTCGGCAAGACGCAGGGCATGGACGTCGCAGCCTTTTACGAGCAAAAGAGCAAGGCGCGGAGTCGGCAGGTTCATGAAGAGTTGATGAACATGGAAGACAAGGCGCAGATCCCGCACTGGCTTGGGAAAAGCTGGCAGGCAGACACCGGCTTTGCGTTCCCGTCCGGCCATACCATGTTTGCCGCCAGCTGGGCGCTGCTTGGCGTTGGGCTACTTTGGCCGCGTCGCCACTATAAAACGATTGCCGTGCTGCTGGTCTGGGCCGGCGCGGTGATGGCGAGTCGCCTGCTGCTTGGCATGCACTGGCCGCGAGACTTGATGGCGTCGGTGGCCATCAGCTGGGTATTGGTCACGCTGTCATGCTGGCTGGCACAAAAACTCTGCGGACCCTTTACTCCGCCCGTGCAGGAACAGCAGGAAATCGAGGCGCGCGAACCCCAATAGCCTTTGGCCTTTAATTTGTGATTGTTGCCCCCATATAATTTTCAGGGCCGCACAATAATCTGCCGAAAAAGCCTATAGTTAAGGACGGATAATGGAAGACGGGCAGCAATCTTGCCAACGGGTTGGCTGAACTTTCCGCAATCCCCCTTTTATCCGGCCTCAATGTTTCCCTGACGTGTTGGGAAATGCTAACTTATTAGGTTAGGACGTCAGTTTTTGGCATAATTTATCCGGACTCTCCGGCATTACAGGAATGAATGTGAAATATTTGCTGATTTTTTTGTTCGTGCTGGTCATCGTCGTGATTTCCATCACTCTGGGTGCCCATAACGATCAGGTAGTCACCTTTAACTATTTACTGGCACAGGGCGATTACCGCGTATCGACTCTGCTGGCGGTGCTGTTTGCCACCGGTTTTGTGCTTGGATGGGTTATCTGCGGCCTGTTTTATCTGCGACTTCGCCTGTCGCATGCTCGTGCACAGCGTAAAATCAAACGCCTCGAGCAGCAAATTGCACCCGCTTCGACCGAGCCTGCCGAACAGCAGCATGCGGTCAGTAAGGAATAACCTTCTATGTTAGAACTGCTGTTTCTGTTATTGCCCGTTGCCGCCGCCTACGGCTGGTATATGGGGCGCAGAAGCTCACAACAGGATAAACAGCAGAATGCCAACCGTTTATCTCGTGAATATGTAGCGGGGGTAAACTTCTTACTCTCGAATCAACAAGATAAAGCGGTCGACCTGTTCCTCGATATGTTGAAGGAGGACAGCAACACCGTCGAGGCTCACCTGACTCTCGGAAATCTGTTTCGCTCCCGAGGCGAGGTGGACCGCGCGATTCGTATTCACCAGTCGCTGATGGAGAGCGCGTCGCTGACTTTCGAGCAGCGACTGCTGGCTATTCAGCAACTCGGCCGTGACTACATGGCGGCGGGTTTCTATGACCGCGCCGAAGACATGTTCAATCAGTTGGTCAAAGAGCAGGATTTCCAGCTGCTCGCGCTGCAACAGTTGCTTATCATCCATCAGGCCACCAGCGATTGGCAGAGCGCGATTGATGTCGCCGAAAAACTGGTCAAGCTCGGCAAGGACAACAAGAAGCAGGAGATCGCGCATTTCTACTGCGAGCTGGCGTTGCAGGCGATGGCCGGAGACGATCTCGACAAGGCCGCCGGTCTGCTCAAGAAAGCCGCTTCCGCCGACAGGCTGTGCGCCCGCGTCTCTATCATGCAAGGTCGAATCCTGATTGCACAGGGCGAATACAGCAAGGCCGCGGATGCGCTGAAACGCGTTCTGGAGCAAGATAAAGAAGTGGTGAGCGAGACGCTGCCGATGTTGCAGGAGTGCCATCAGCATCTCGGCAACAAGCTGGAATGGGCCGAGTTTCTAAAACGCTGTGTCGAAGAGAATACCGGCGCGACCGCCGAGCTTATGCTGGCCGAGGTATTGCAGCAGGAAGAGGGGCGCGAAGTCGCTCAGCTGTATATCAATCGCCAGCTGCAACGCCATCCTACCATGCGCGTATTTCATCACTTGATGGACTATCACCTGGCGGACGCGGAAGAAGGGCGGGCAAAAGAGAGTCTGGTGCTGCTAAGAGATATGGTCGGAGAACAGATCCGTACCAAGCCGCGCTATCGTTGCCATAAATGCGGATTTACTGCCCATTCGCTGTATTGGCATTGTCCGTCGTGCCGTGCCTGGGCAACGGTGAAACCGATACGGGGTCTCGACGGACAATAAAAGACGTGGGACTACTTCTTTTTGCCGGTGGATTTTGCCGTCGTTTTACCGGCTGACTTATTGATTAACAACCGTAGTTTTTTAAGTTCTTTCTGGGTGAGTGCCGGTTCGGTTTGCTCGCCCAGATGCTGATTATCAATCGCAAATTTCTCCGCTTTACCGTTTTTTTCATCCGTCACCGCAAAGCTTTTTTCCAGTCTGGCGCAAACTTCGGCGCTAAGAGAGTGCTCGCCCGATAACGCCGCATCGCGGATTTGCTCTTTCAGCGCTGCCGGGATCTTGATCGATAGGGTAGAAATCTCGCTCATGGTTAAGTTTCCTAAAATAAAACATCAAATTATGCCAGTCGACATTGACTGTCTAGCTGTTCACAAAAAATTCATAAACCCGTAACATCGTCTCTTTTAAAGTCGCAAACGATTGGCTGGGCTTTAGGCTGGATGACATGTAGAATGCGGGCGTCAGAATTTTGTCCTACCCTTCTTATGTTGAAAACTTGCAAAAGGTGAAGAAATGAAGTCAGAAAATAACCCTCATAACAACGACTTGAAATCATCGCCTATTGTAGTCGCTCTTGATTACGCCAATAAGTCAGCGGCGCTGGAATTCGTGGATCGCATCGATCCTCGTGATTGCCGCCTTAAAATCGGCAAAGAGATGTTTACCCTGTTTGGTCCGCAGCTGGTAAAAGACCTGCACGATCGCAATTTCGACGTGTTCCTTGATCTTAAATTCCACGATATCCCGAACACGGTTGCCCATGCGATTGCCGCTGCGGCCGATCTCGGGGTGTGGATGGTCAATGTTCACGCCAGCGGTGGCGCGCGCATGATGGCAGCGGCGAAAAATGCCCTGACCCCGTTTGGCAAGGATGCGCCGTTGCTGATTGCCGTGACCGTGCTGACCAGCATGGAAGCCAGCGATCTTGCCGACCTGGGCATTACCCAGAGTCCGGCAGATTATGCCCTGCGTCTGGCGACCCTGACCCGCGATAATGGCCTTGACGGCGTAGTCTGTTCCGCGCAGGAAGCCGTGACCTTTAAATCCCGTTTGGGCGATGCCTTCAAGCTGGTGACGCCGGGCATCCGTCCTGCCGGTAGCGCCGCCGACGACCAGCGCCGAGTGATGACTCCACGTGACGCACAGCTTGCCGGGGTCGATTACATGGTTATTGGCCGTCCGATCACCCAATCCGCCTCGCCTGCGCAAACCCTGAAGGATATTCGCGCCTCGTTGGCGTGAGAGGAGCCGTGATGAAAAGTGATGACAACAGCCGTCTGGTCTACTCTACCGACAGCGGAAGAATAGAAGAGCCGAAAGCAAAGGTCGAAAGGCCGAAAGGCGACGGCGTAGTGCGCATTCAGCGCCAAACCAGTGGCCGCAAAGGCAAGGGCGTATGTCTGATAACCGGCGTAGACGCCGATGACGCAACGCTTGAAAAGCTGGCCGCAGAACTCAAGAAAAAATGCGGCTGTGGCGGGGCGGTAAAAGACGGCGTCATTGAAATTCAGGGTGACAAGCGGGATTTGTTAAAGCAACTGCTTGAGGTCAAGGGGTACAAGGTGAAACTCGCCGGCGGTTAACTCCGGCGTCCCTGGCTCGATAACGTTGTTGGCTGCGCTTACTAACCCGAATCACTGAAATTAAATTTTATTTTTCGTGGTAAGCGTCAGGCTTTCACGCAATAAAAAACGCGCCAGCGGGTAAAATAGCGGGCGCGTTTTATTCAGAGGTGAAAATTTTGGATGTGTACAGTTAAGGAATAAAAGTTAATTAAGCCAAATATAAATTTTCGACAATTATTTACTTTAATTTACTGACGTCGCCCATTTATATTGCAATAAAGTCAAATTCTGGTTTATCGGCTGATCTGGTGACCCACTACGCCGCCAACAGCAGCGCCGCCAACGGTACCCAGAGCACTACCACGCGTTAATACAGCGCCGCCCAATGCACCGGCACCGGCACCTAGAGCAGTATTACGATCTCGATTTGACCAGTGACCACCACAGGCGCTCACAGATAAAGTTACAACGAGAACCAAGCCAATACTGGCAACACGTTTGTTTAATAACATTGTCATACTCCTCTAAAGGATCACTTAAATAACGCTTATAAGTATAGTTAATTTTTGGCTACTTTGCGTAACATCATTAAATTACTCATTACTAAAATCAGTGGATAGGTAAATATTCTTAATTAAACTTTTCGCCAAATGGGCAGCGCACAAAAAGCTACCTGCCTGTCAAAATTGTTATTGCAGCAGAACTGCACGCACTCTTTAGCCATTTCGCCCATACCCTCCGATACACAGTGATTCCAGAATAGGTCCAGAGCCAATTCAAGGACATCCCAATGCTTAAGTCACTGAAAGAACAAGTACTCGAAGCCAATCTGGCGCTTCCACAACATAAGCTGGTGACTTTTACCTGGGGCAATGTCAGCGCCATCGACCGCCAGCAGGGATTAATGGTGATTAAACCTTCAGGGGTCGAGTATCAGCACATGGGGCTGGATGACATGGTGGTCGTGGAACTGGAAACGGGCAATGTCGTCGAGGGGAGTAAAAAGCCTTCGTCCGATACCGACACGCACCGCATTCTTTATCAACGTTTTACCGAAATAGGCGGCATTGTTCATACCCATTCTCGTCATGCAACCATCTGGGCGCAGGCTGGCCGAGACATTCCCGCCTGGGGCACCACGCATGCCGACTATTTTTATGGTCCGATACCCTGCACGCGAATGATGACCGACAATGAAATTATCAGCCGCTATGAGTGGCAGACGGGAGAAGTGATTGTCGAGACTTTCTCGCAGCGACAGCTTTCGCCGAATGATGTGCCAGCCGTTTTAGTGCATTCCCACGGGCCGTTTGCGTGGGGAAAAGATGCCGACAATGCGGTACACAATGCCGTGGTGCTGGAAGAAATTGCCTATATGGGGATCTTTTCACAGCAGCTGACCCCCCGGATTGAACCGATGCAACAGACTCTCCTTGATAAGCATTATCTGCGCAAGCACGGCAAAAATGCCTATTACGGGCAATAGCAAGACCTCCCAACCTGCCCATTTTTCTCTGCCCGTGTCGCGCCTGATACGGGTTTTTTTTGCCCGCCATCACAAATAGAAACAAGGGATCTTTAAAAAAGAAACGTTGTTTCATTTTTATGTTCCCGATCACTTTTATTCGTTCAAGAAATGGATACTTTGGCATCCATCAGCGAAGTTATTGTCGCTTATCGGCCGAATATCCGGCGCGTTCACCTCAATTGATGCTCTGTTACTCAGGTGGGTACAACATGCAAATAAAACGTGCAATCGAGAAAATCCCTGGTGGAATGATGTTGGTGCCGCTGTTTATTGGCGCAATCTGCCATACGCTGGCACCGGACTCCGGTAAGTATTTGGGTTCCTTTTCAAATGGTCTGATAACCGGCACAGTGCCCATTCTGGCCGTCTGGTTTTTCTGTATGGGCGCGTCTATTAAACTCAGCGCAACCGGTACCGTTTTGCGTAAATCCGGTACGCTGGTGGTCACCAAAATTGCCGTCGCCTGGGTTGTGGCGGCGCTGGCTTCAAAATTCATTCCGGAGCATGGGGTCGAATTTGGTTTCTTCGCTGGATTGTCGGTGCTGGCGCTTGTCGCATCCATGGACATGACCAACGGCGGACTCTATGCCTCCATCATGCAACAATATGGCACCAAGGAAGAGGCGGGCGCTTTTGTACTGATGTCTCTGGAGTCAGGTCCTTTAATGACCATGATTATTCTCGGCACCGCAGGTATCGCCTCCTTTGAGCCTCACGTCTTTATCGGTGCGGTACTGCCATTCCTGGTCGGCTTCGCGTTGGGGAATCTGGATCCCGAACTGCGCGAATTCTTTGGCAAGGCTGTGCAGACGCTTATTCCTTTCTTTGCCTTCGCGCTCGGCAACACCATCAATCTGAGTGTCATTTTGCAAACCGGTCTTCTGGGCGTGCTGTTGGGCCTGTCCGTTATCGTGATTACCGGTATTCCACTGATGCTGGCAGATAAATTTATTGGCGGCGGCGATGGTACCGCAGGGGTAGCGGCGTCAAGTTCGGCAGGGGCAGCGGTTGCCACGCCAGTGCTGATTGCCGAAATGGTGCCGCAGTTCAGAGACGTCGCCCCGGCGGCAACCGCATTGGTAGCGACGTCGGTGATAGTGACCTCCGTGCTGGTGCCCATACTGACAGCGATGTGGTCAAAACGTATCAAGAATCGTGCGGTCAAAGGGAAGGTCAATATCGACGATCAGTTGGCGCGCATCAAATAATCTCCTTCTTCTTTTTAACGATGACGGCGTTGGCTTCCTTCACTCACCCCAGTCATCATTTGATACTACAAAAGTGGCTGCCGCAAAACGGCAGCCACTGGTGTAAAAAAATCAGATCTTTATCAGGTTTATCTCAGACTGAATACTTGCTGATTGGCTTAACAAGGGCATTTCCCCAGTTTTCCGGCTTCACTGGGAAAACGCGCATCCAGACAATATCGATGAAAGGCTTTCTCCGTCATGGGCGTCTGCTCGGGATGATGCAATTGCATATGGCGGACATAATTGGGGTAATCCTGTACCCCGACCATCAGCCGAAAACTCTGTGCGATCCCTTTTCCGATAAAGGCTATCCACTGCCCGAGTGTCTCGGGTCGCGGCGATTGCGGCACCATCGGCCGACAGCGCGTAATGGTGAGGCGATAAAGCGGTTGATGGCGATAAGGCAATCCATAATCAGACATGACGAGCCTCCCGAGTCGCAAGCGGACTGGTTTCATGCACGGTAGGTTGCGGTGACTTCAGGGCACGACGAATCACGAAAATAGCCGAAATCAGCATCGTGACGGCAACGAGCATAAAGAAACCACACAGCGCGGCGTTGATCTGGTTGTTCATGACAATGGTGTGCATGTCGGCCAGCGTTTTAGCCGGTTTAATGACCATATTATTGTCGATACCGTTTGAGAATTTTTTGGCCTGTGCCAAAAATCCAATCGAGGGATTTTGATGGAAGATTTTCTGCCAACCCGCAGTCATGGACGTAATGAACAGCCAGATGGTGGGCAAAATAGTGACCCACGCGTAACGCTGTTTCTTCATTTTGAACAATACAACGGTACCAAGAATTAACGCCATCGAGGCAAGCATCTGGTTACCGATGCCAAAAAGAGGCCACAGAGTATTGATGCCGCCGAGTGGGTCGACCACGCCCTGATAAACGAAGAATCCCCATCCTGCGACAGCAACCGTGGTTCCGGCAAGGGTTCCTACCCAGGAGCGGTTGTTGGCCAGTGAAGGCACGGCAACACCCACGAGATCCTGCACCATGAAACGACAGGCGCGAGTACCGGCATCGACGGCAGTCAGGATAAACAGCGCTTCAAACAGGATGGCGAAATGGTACCAGAATGCCATCATGGCGCGACTGTTGAACACGTCGGTAATAATGTGAGCCATGCCGACGGCGAAGGTTGGCGCACCACCCGCACGGGAGAGTATTGACTGCTCGCCTACGTCGCGCGCAATGGCCGTCAACATTTCAGGTGTTACAACAAAGCCCCAGCCGTTGATGACCTGAGAGGCATTTTCAACGGTGGTACCAATCAGCGCCGCCGGGGAGTTCATGGCAAAGTACACGCCCGGATCGATAACCGAAGCGCAAATCAGCGCCATAATGGCAACGAACGACTCCATCAGCATCGCGCCATAGCCGATAAAGCGGATATGACTTTCCTTTTCAATCAACTTCGGCGTGGTACCGCTAGCCACCAGCGCATGGAAACCGGATATGGATCCACAGGCAATGGTAATAAACAGGAAGGGGAACAGGCCGCCGGAGAATACGGGTCCGCTACCGTCGATAAATTTGGTCACGGCGGGCATTTTCATCTCGGGCATGGCAAACACGATGCCGACAGCCAGACCCAGAATTACGCCGATTTTCAGGAAGGTAGAAAGATAGTCACGCGGAGCCAGCAACAGCCAGACCGGCAAGACAGACGCGATAAAACCGTAAATTACTAAAACCCAGGTCAGCGTGGTGCCGTGTAACGTAAAGAACGGCCCCCAATACGGATCTTGCGCCACATTGCCGCCGTAAATAATCGCAAGCATCATCAGCACAAAACCGATAATGGACACTTCGGCGATTTTACCGGGACGCAGGAAACGCATATAAATGCCCATAAACAGGGCGATTGGAATGGTTGCCGCGATGGTAAATAAACCCCAGGGACTGTCGGCCAGAGCTTTCACCACCACCAGCGCCAGCGCGGAGAGGATGATAATCATCACGCCGAGCGCGCCGAGCATGGTGACTACACCGGCAAATTCGCCGAGTTCCTGCTTGGCGATTTCGCCAAGCGAACGGCCATCGCGTCGGGTCGAGATAAACAGGATAAGGAAGTCCTGCACGGCACCGGCAAGCATGACACCCACCAGAATCCAGATGGTGCCCGGCAGAAAACCCATCTGCGCCGCGAGAATAGGCCCAACCAGGGGACCCGCACCGGCTATGGCGGCGAAGTGGTGGCCGAACAGCACCCATTTATTGGTGGGAACATAATCCAGACCATCATTTTTTCGAAACGCCGGCGTCGTTCGGCGATCGTCCAGACCAAAGACTTTTTTGGCGATAAACAGACTGTAAAAACGGTAGGCGATGCTGTAGCAGGCGATGGCCGCGATCACCAGCCAAACGGCGTTGACGTGTTCGCCGCGGCGTAGCGCCAGCATACCAAAAGCAAAGGCTCCCACTAACGCCACCACCAGCCAGATAATTCCGGACTTGACGTTTTTCATGTTAAACCACTCCTTCAAGATGCAACCTTGGGGGTCACTATTGTTTTGTCATTTGCACGGCACGAACGGGACGGGCCCATTACTGCCAGAGGTAACTTGTTGCAGTCATTGAGGATTACAGCGCAAAAATCGGCAATACACAGCCGCAAAATCAAACAGAGGATCAGAAGTGTGATGCAGTAAACGCTTTCAGTGAGTGAAGAAGGCGGGAGATGACATATTCGCGGTACGAGGCTCTGATTCGGGCATAAAAAAACCGGCCCTGAGGCCGGTTCAATACAATAAATGTCAGGTCGGATTACGCAGCAGGTTTGGCATCTGCTTTGTGTTCGCGCTGATGCTCGGCCATTTTTTCGCCGCGTTTTTGATAATTTTCATTAAACTGCTTTTTCTGCTCAGGTGTCAGCAGGTTATACATCTTGTTCTCGACCTTGGCGCGTTCCAGCATGCGAGCCGCCTGGGCCTGTGAAATCTGATCGATTTCGGCTTTCACCTTGGACTCGTCGAAGCTGTTTGACGCGACCAGACCATGCAGGGTATCCATTTGCTTTTTCATGTCGCCGCGGTCAGGACGCGGAGAATCTTTCATCAGCGCCTTCATTTGCGTACGCTGCTGTTCGGTCAGGTTCAGACCGGCAAACGGATTATGGTGGCGTGGACCTTTATGGTGGTCCATTTTGCCCTGAGTCTGGGCCGGAGCAGGGGTGGCTGGCGTGGTTTCTGCCGCGAAAGCAAAAGAAGCCGAGCTCAGAGCCAGAGTTGAAGCCACAACCATTGCGGTAAGTTTGCGCATAATTCAATTCCTCATTGTTCTGTTATAGCCAGATTCTAAACCAGCTAGTTTTGTCTTGTTAAGTCGACAAGTGTTATGCCTTGCCGGGTTGACGAAATACAGTCTACATCCTGAAATGAATAGTAGTGCGAGGTACTGTAAATGTCTGAAAGCAGGCGTGTCATAATTACATCGATCGTGGAGGAATTGTTTGGAATTCGTAAGGATTTCGCTGTGGATTACTGAAAAACAAAGGGTTTTAAGATTATTCTCTACCGAGAATTCCATGAGATTTGGCGGCTGGACTTTCCATGAGATTATGATGAACTGCAAATAATCATCAGCGCCAATTTTTGGATACCGTTATCTCGTGCATGAAGCCGAAACAGGGTAACCTTGTAGTAATGCAGGATTAACCTATAACAGTAGGCATAAATATCATGAGTCTGACACGCTATCAGCAACTGGCACAAACGCTGCGTCGACAGATAGATGCCCAGGTCTGGCTGCCCGGCGAGAAACTGCCTTCTTTAAGGGAAAGCTGTAAGCAGTCAGGTTTTAGCCTGATGACCGTCTTGCAGGCCTATCAGCTTCTGGAAAGTCAGGGCACAATCCTTTCCAAACCCCAGTCCGGCTATTACGTTGCGGCCCGTCAGCAGCCGGAGAGGGCAGATAGCGGCTTGCATACGCTGCATGCTGCGGAGCAGATAGACGTTAATGACGCGATTTTCGACATCCTCAAGGCCGGGCAAGACCCCGATGTTGTGCCGTTTGGTTCTGCCTTTCCCGATCCCACGCTTTTTCCGCAGCCAAGACTGGCGCGCTCGCTCGCCAGTGCAGTGAGACGAATGTCGCCGCACAGCGCCATCGCCAACCTGCCGCCGGGCAATGACGAACTCCGCCGCCAGATTGCCCAGCGCTATGCGCATCATGGTATGGAAGTCACGCCCGACGAAATTGTCATTACTTCGGGCGCCATGGAGTCGCTGGGATTGAGCCTGCAGGTGTTGACACAGCCCGGTGACTGGGTTGCTATCGAATCTCCTGCCTTTTATGGCGTATTGCAGGCAATTGAACGACGTAAGTTAAAAGCAGTCGCGATTCCGATGGATGAGCAACAGGGCATGGATTTACAGGCGCTGGAGCAGGCGCTGGCCACCTATCCCATCAAGGCCTGCTGGTTGATGTCCAATTTCCAGAATCCGTTGGGTTGTACGCTGTCTGTCGAGAAAAAGGCACGGCTGGTGGAAATCCTGCAAAAGCATCGTGTTGCCCTCATTGAAGACGATGTTTATGCAGAACTTTACTTCAACGGTGAACGGCCCGACCCGTTGAAAATGTCTTCTTACAGCCAACAGATTCTACATTGTTCATCCTTTTCCAAATGTCTGGCGCCGGGTTTCCGTGTTGGGTGGGTCGCGGCGGGTGCCTATGCGTCGCGAATACAGAGATTGCAGCTCATGAGCACGCTTTCGGCGAGTGTGCCCGTTCAACTGGCGCTGGCAGATTTTCTGCATCAGGGAGGGTACGATGCGCATTTAAAGCGCCTTCGCCGTCAGTTGGAACTCCGGCAAATTGCCATGCGCAATGCCATTCTCTCTGCTTTTCCGCCACAGATTCGTGTTAGCCAACCGGCGGGAGGATACTTTCTGTGGATCCATCTTGGAGATAACATCGACGCGACCAAAATTTACCAGCTGGCGCTCGCCAAAGGCATCAGTGTTGCCCCTGGCACGATGTTTGCGGTAGACGATCGCTATAAACACTGTTTAAGGCTGAACACCTCATTTGAATGGAACACACGCGCTGAAAAAGCGCTCATTACCTTGGGTGAGCTTGTGCATTGTGAACTGGAAAATAGCTAGACAGGTAGGGGGTCATTGATGACCTCTTAAAATGAGCGTTTTATAAAATCGAATTCTTTTCCCCTGTGTTATTAAATTATTTTGAATTTATGGCATGAGAGAAACATGAAAGTCGAAAGCACCCAGTCTAGTCCGCATCGGGAAGAGTTCAGGCCTGATGCCGTGAAGCCTCCCGAGAATCTTGGGGATGCCGAATCCGGCAACCTCTTTGTCATCGACAGTAAAGACCCTCACTCACCGCAACAAACTGTGCTCGATAAGATGAGTGCGAGCGAAAAATCGTGGATAGGCATGCTGCTCAAGCCTTTCGATATGCTTTACCATCTTTGTAATGGCGCGAAAGAGTATCTTAATGCCACTTATCAGCAACAGATTACGGCAACCTTGACGCAAGTTGACTCCGCGTTGGAAAGCTCCCGTAAAGAGTTGGAGAAACAGCTTGGCGAATCCGATTTCCTTAAACTGGAAAAGCTCTGCGCGCAAAGGGTCAACATCTGCAACGAGGCAGTAGCAAAGTCGACACTTTCGGATACCGACCAAATCGTAGTCAAGGTCATCGATGAACAAATCAATCAGCTTCTTTCTCAACACCCGTTGACCTCAACCTGCAAGGCACTGCTGCATGTCTTGCAGCAGGGATGCTGTCTTAGAACGCCACTGCTAATGCTGCAAGTCGCTTTTACAACACCGATTCCTGAACTCCCCGGCGGGTATGCCAAGACAGGGCTGCAAATGCAGCTTGTCATTCCTACGATGGAGGTTTTTAAAAGCATATTTAGAGGTCATTCTATAGAAAGCCTCTATCTACAACCTTTTATCCATCTCGAAGGAGGAATAAGCGCGAGTATCGATCTGAATAAGTTTGTCAGTGTGCCTGTGGGACTCAAAGCGAGCACTACGGGCATGCGTGTCAGTCATTTTGGCCTGAATATCAAACTCGATAAATGGAAAGACGAATGGCATTGCGGACAATGCGATTACATTATTGAAACCGTTAACCGACTTGAAGGAAATGTCGAGGTTAACAAAGCGTTGAATACGGTCGTTCCGGGTATCCAGCTTAAAGTTGGCGGAGATACCGTGCGCCAATTTGTCTTCCCCGGCAATGTCTCTGGAAGTCTTAGATTTATCACGCAATTTGCCCTGCGCGCTATCGGCGCGGTGGGATTTGGAAGTCTGGCTCTGGGCCACGGTTTAAGCCTCTCGACGGCAAAAGCCGCGGGTCTTGCCGGACAAGACATGACAGGCATGATCATTGAAATGAGCGGCCTTATACAGCCTGATAAAGTCATTGATATTGTTGAATTGTTTACCCTCGGCATCGATCTCTCCATGACAACAGCGCTTGAGTTGCCTTATTTGGGCACGCTGGACGCCATGTCGATGCATCGGTTCAACGGCAACTATCTGGTCGAACACCCTCGATCTCAATTGAGCCCCAGAAGCGCAGCAATAAAAACTGAATCAGTCACCGAGCAGCAAGTCAGAAAACGTAAAATATCGCCGAACAATCAGTCGCTTTGATAAGCAGACCCAGAGGCTTAAAGAAGCGCGGCGGTATTGAGTAGGCCCGTACTGAGTCTGTTCACGAACAATGCAGATAACCTCGTTTTGCCAGCAACCATTTATCCTCATAGCCGTTACTGCTGTCGGCCGCACTGGACCCCGTCGGCCTCACCAGTTTCGAACACATAAGCCGTGTCGTTTTTTCATCATCAAACGTCGCTTCGACCTGAGCACTAAATTTACGGCGGTCAGAGTCACTCAGTGTACTCAACGCCTCACCCGCCAACGTTTTATGTTTTATCCTGCTCGACTCTTTTTTATCGACTAATGATTGATACCAGGTCAACGTGCCGGCTTGTGCATAGAGGAAGGTGGCGCGGTGCTCTTCTCCGGTATGAATACAGTCGATCATTTGTTGATAAACAAGGGCTGGATTTTCACTCATAACGTTTCTGCAAAACATCGCGCTGTTGTTTGGCGTCACAGGGGCTAAAATGAGAGATGCACAACCGCCGAGAGCCAAAGTGATTGAACTCATCATGGGGAGCCAGAGTCTGGAGATATTGATTCCTGCTTTCACCACGAAATAGGCTCCTTTTCATCGTCGATTTTTTGCTGTAGTTCCTGAAGGGACTGGTCAAAGATATGTTTGACCAGCTTGCGATAACTTTCTTCAAAAGGTGTAAGGGCCGATTCGATGACACTTTCTTTTATGCGCGCCTCCAACGTCAAGGGCTGTGCAGATGAATTTGAAGAAAATGAAGGGATTACGCTGATGTTGCCGTTAATATTATTCATCGAGACTCCATGTTTTTTTTAATTGATGAGCCTTTTGGCTAATTCACCCAGCAGGTGTTCGACAGCTTCGCGAGACAGCAATGAGAGCTCTTTCGTTAACTGTTGCGAGTATTCCGTGGCTACTTTTTGCTGACTTATCCAGGTTTCGGGTGCAAATTCTGCAATCATGTCGTCATGTTTAATGACATAGCGGTTTTCTGCATGGTGTTTAACCTGTACTTCGCCTTTCCATATCGTTTTGATAAAGGCTACCAAATCAGATTGGGTATTAGGTGAAAGCGCCGGAATCAAAAGAATAAGGGGCTTATGTCGCTCCTCTTTCTGAATGATTTCGCCTAACCAACCTTCAATCAGTAAACCAAATATTTTTTCGCCGTCTAGAACATGACGTAAATTGTGCTGCATGCTTCGATTCACTTGCGCATGAAATTGCCGATAAATTTCGTCACTGTTTTGCAGATAATCAGCCACCGTAGTCACCGACAGCATGATCCCTGCCTGATAACCGGCACTAAAAGCTGTATTGCGGATATCACAGGCATCAAGCTCTGCATGTTTTACAATTTTTTTGGCATAGCCCTGCGCCTGCTCAAGAAGCGATTGTGACTTTTTCCTCTCTGTTAGAACGCGAGCGGGGACGAGAACGCCATCCAGCGCATCTTTGGGGTCAAAGGGAGGCAGAGTGTTGTGCATATTGAATAGCCAATTTGAAATGCATTGGTGAAAGAGCCTTGGGAGCAGGGGCAAGTTGCCGCAGCATGGCGCTTTCGCTGAAAAGAAGAGGAATGCGTTGTGCAATGACGCGGGGCAGTAACGGAGAAAGGCTCACAAGCATATGCGCGCCACAGGCATCAAGACAGAGGGACATAATGGGGCGGCCAATATAAACGGGTTGAACATCGGCGCTTTCCAGTTTACAGAAATTCTGATCACTGGCGGAGAGATGATTGAATTCTCCCTGATACTGCAACGCCGCACGATATCTTTGACAGGCCAGCATCCGCGAAATACGTGGCAAAGCGAACCAGTGTTCAATAACCATTCCGGTTAAAGAACCTTTCACTATCTCGGGTATTTCTGTTCCTAGACTGTACTGTTTAATCAAAGCCTGATTAATCAGGCCAAGACATTTTTGATTATTGAAATTTTCGGGGATGACCAATCTGTCTTTATGAATCCATGCACAGGGATCAAAGAGAACAGTTTGCAACATAGCCGCATCACGCATCGGTATCCCTTGGAGCAAAGGTTTTACGCCATATAAAAAATCCTGAACAGAGGAGTGTCAAAACCATTAGCAGTGCGGCCCACCAGTATCGCATTAATGAAAATGCAGGCTTGATGGAAGTCGGAGACACAAGAGGAAGTGCCGGTGAAGCAGTGAGTACGACAGAAATATTATCGTAGCTAAGATTGTCGAAACTGTTCTTCAAAAATCTTTTTATATCACTGATCATCAGCGCGGTATCGGCCTGTCGCTCATAACTAATCAGGGCCGCAACATGCTCCGGTTCCTTTTTATTAACATTGCTGCCAGAGTCAAACTGATAACTGACATGAACCTGTACGGCAGTGACGCCCTCAAGGGCCATAATCGACTGTTCGAGTCTCTGCTCTATAGCTGAATAAAGCCTGGCCATTTCAGCAAGGGGCGAAGAAATCAGTGAGTCGGAAGGAAACATCTGCGCAATTTCCATCCGGGGTTTGGACGGTAAGTTATAGATGCCCAGCAGCTCTACGGCAGCGCTAAAATCCTTTTTATCGACCACGACCTGATATCCTTCTTTTGCTAAATCGCTTTTCTCGGCCTGAATATTGTTTCGTTGGAGAAGAGCAATAACTTCGTTGGCTTGGCGTTGATCAAGCCCTTTGAGTAATGATTGCTCTTTACAACCCGTCACAAGAAGAATGATAAGGGCGATAAAAATGTGGAGAATTTTCATGCCCGCAATAATGTCTCCACGGCACCCGTCGCTTTGCGCGTTAATGCACTGATTAATGACACTTCGATATTGTAATCAGCCGTTTGTTGTTGAATAGCAAACAACGTTTCAGGCGAACTTACCGATCCTGCTGCATTGACCAAGTCAAGGACATGTTGTTTTCTCAAGTCATACTGCTGCACTCCGGCGGCATAAGCCGAGATCATTTTATCTTCGAGCGTAATGTAAGAGTCCTCCTTAAGAGAGAAGTGACTTTTTGTCGAAAAATCATGAACAGCCTGCACATTTTGCATGATATACCCTGTTAATTATCTTTATCTAAAGTTGGAAATTGTCGCTGCCGCGATATCTTTGAATGCTTTTACAGAGCTGGATTGGGCATTGCAAAAGAGGGTATAGGCAGAAAGAGCAGCCTGGTACTCGGCCAGAAGTACGGGATCGGAAGTATTACTGTTGCCGGAACCCTTAGCACCGGGAATGCCGCTCCCGCTCAGGTTTTCAAGCGCTTTATTTAATTTCGTCTTGAGGTCGGTAACACCCGAGTCGAAGTTACCCGATAACTCCATAATGAACTCTGATGAACCTGCCACTCGTGAGGACCGCGAAGTATTATATTCAGACACAGGAATGCTCCTTTTAAGGTTTATTGACTAGCCAGTGATTGGCTGAAATTTTGATATAACCGCCTTCACCATATTTGAACGACTTATCTAATTTTTTTTCATCTTGAAGATTGACGGCAAAATCATAGTTTGATGAAAGATATTTATTGCGTAGCTTTTTAATTTGCTCGAGCGTGCCATCATCGAGCTCCCCCTTGAAACTGAACAGGGTCTGATTATTATTACTTTGACGAGTAAAGATAACGTCCATTTGATTCAGAAATTGCTCAATGTCTTCAGGTCTGGTTTTTAGCGTTGTTGTTTTCCTTGTAGTCGCCAAAATAACAGGCTGAGGTGCTGCCGTATTGTTGTTTAATCGTGGAAGTTCTTTAGCGGTTGATGGCGAAGAAAGTAGATTGGCAGCCTTGCCTACTTTAAACCATGCCAACGTTAATCCGAGTAATATAATCGAAGCAAAAAATAGCGGTTTTTTTCTTTGTGACCACTCACCCTTTACCTTTATATTGACAGAGTCAGCGTGCGTAAAATCATAGCTCCACGGCTCGTCAGCCATTTTTAATGCGATAAACAATGAACCAATTGCAATCTTTTGATTAAACATTGCCTGATAGCTTCGCGTGTCTGAATCGCCATGTTCGATAATGTCAACTGAAGGAGAGGTGCTGATGTTATTTAGCATTACTTCAAAATTAACACCGCCTTCATTCATGGGAATAATGAGGGCGTTATCATTTGGCGTGGAACAACGATCCAGAGTATCCTGGTTGGCAACAATAAAAAAAGTACGGTCGTTAGTTAATTGAAATTCACATCCGCATAAGGGACTGTTAATTAATTTTAATGTAATTCTCCTCTCGGAGACTGAAGGAGTGTGCCTTTCATCGGAATTGCTCATAAATTTAGGCTCGCTGAATCCTGGTGCTATAGCGAGAAAGTCTAATAAAACCTTATGATTAGATCTTGATTTCTTTATGAGCAAAAAGGCAGTCTACATTTCATTTGATGATATGAAGGATGAATGCATATGAATTACTATCATATTCACATCAAGATGAACCTGTGGGTTACCGATTAGGATGTCAGCTATAAATTAAAGCATAAATTCAAGGGATTAACTCTATGCGCCTTGAAACGATCCCGCATATCATGAGCGAGGGTGAACATACCAGAATCACCGAAAAAAAACTTTGGCTGGCCGAGGTGTTAGGAGATCAAGGCTGTGAAATCGTCTGCATAATAAGAAATAGTGAACAAGGCACATTAACATTACAAAATGAATGGCGTGGTTTGATTGCCATGGATGCCATGGCATTCAAAATAAATAAGGGGAAACTCCGATTCTTTGAAATTGATTTGATGAAAATGGCCAAGCTTCAGGTTTTTATCGATTACGCACTGGATAAAGTCGAAACGGTCGTCTCCGACGATCTCTGCTGGGCGACTTTCCCTGAAAATATCAAACATCTGAACCCCGACGAAATGGAGTATTGGTTGCTTAATCAAGCCATGCATCCCCATAAGAGCACTTATGCACTAATACAGTTTCTTAGAAAAACAGAGTGCTATAATTTGGTGCATTTTTTACTTTCCGCTACGGATGACAATAATCAGTGTTTACAGAATCTTTGTGTCAGATATGGTCTTTCCGCAGCACATTTTCGGCGACTTTCACGAAACGCCCTGGGTCATACCACCAAGGTGACGTTGCGTGAATGGCGCATGACCAAAGCCGTGCTGGCATTTATCAACGACCCACAAAATATGACAGATGTTGCCTTTGCGCATGGCTATTCTTCACTGTCGCACTTTTCCAATGATGTCAAAAAGATGCTTGGAATGACGCCAAGAGCTTTGAGAAAATCAATACTTGATATGGCCATGAAATGAAAAATAATCTCATCGTTAACGTTAATTCAAAAATAAAAATAATCATTACGTTAAGTATGTTATTTAATTTCTCAGTTCGTGCCAATGAAATGCCAACTCGCCAGCCTGAGGGCTACGTTGCAAGCAACGAAACTGTTGGTGGCTATTTTAATGCTTTGTCTTCACAGTTAAGAAAACCGATACTGTTAAGTAAGCAGGCATTAAAGAAGAAAATCAGCGGAGAAATGTCTCTTGTCGATCCCCAAATGCAGCTGGAACGGATTGCCAATAACCTTGGGTTAATCTGGTATGACAATCATTCAACCATTTATATCTACGATTCATCCGAAATGTCCAGTCAAATAATAAAAATGAAAAACATCTCTTTTACATTTTTTGTGTCTTATTTAAAAAAGATTGGTATCTATGATAGCCGTTATCCGCTGCGTGGTGATGAAGGTAATTCGACGTGGTTTATTTCCGGTCCGCCCATCTATATTGATATGGTCAATGAACTTGCGCGCACGCTTGATGAACAGGAGCCGGTAAGTGATGTCAACGAATCCGTATCTATTATCTATTTAAAGAATACTTTTGTTGAAGACAGGGTTTATAACTACAGAGATAGCCAGATGGTCGTGCCGGGCGTAGCCACCATTCTTTCTCAACTCTTCGCCAATGCAAATGTCAGCAGTGTTCAACCCGATATCACTTTAAAAAATGCGCTACCCGTCAAGGAAGCCACGTTACAGGGACTATTGCCGGACGGCACCGAAGAGACTGCTTCAGCGCCGGTATCAGGTACCCCTAATATCGAGAGTTCAGACGTTAAAATTATCTCCAATCCTGGCAACAACAGTCTGCTTTTGAAGGCTGGCGAACAACAAATAATGCATATAAAGAATGTTGTGGCCGCACTGGACAAACCTCGCAGACATATCGAGCTTTCTGTCTGGATTGTAGATTTGCAAAAGAGCGCTCTTGAGCAGTTGGGTGCAAACTGGAAAGGCAGTCTGCATATTGGTGAAAGGCTCGGATTTTCGCTGAATCAGGGGCTAGGCGGTGCCGAAGGTATGAGCGGCATGTCGAGTACACTCGATGGCGGTAAATTTATGGCTGAAATCATTGCACTGAGTAAAGACAAGTTAGCCAATATCATTTCCCGTCCCGTCATTCTTACGCAAGAAAATATTCCTGCCATTTTTGATAACAGTCACAGCCTCTATACCAAACTGCTCGGTGAGCATAACGTTGATCTTCAGAAAATTACTTTCGGTACCTCTGTCAGTGTCCTGCCCCGATTTACCCAGGAGGATGAAATTGAAATGATGCTGAATGTAGAAGACGGCAATGCCAATGAGATGAGCAGTAATGGTGAGAGTTTGCTATCACCGTTACCCGAAGTGGCCAGAACCAATATCAGCACCATTGCCCGGGTTCCACGCGGAAAAAGCCTTCTTATCGGTGGATATACGCGTGATGAAGACAAGAACGAGTACGCAAGTATTCCTGTTCTCGGAAAAATTCCTGTATTGGGTGCCTTGTTTCGCTATCGGGTAAGTCAAAATAGCCAAACGGTAAGGGTTTTTCTCATACAGCCTCGTGAAATAAAATCAGAGGACATTTCGGCAGCCAATACCCTCACACGAGACCTGTTCAGCGCAACGCCTCTCAGAGACTGGAAACAAAACCTTTCGATGAGCCTGCTATGAAGATAGGCGGGAGTGAATACGGACATCTTTCTGCTCTCCGGGTCAGAGAACAGCAGCGAGATAAAGCCCAGCTGCAGAAAGAAACCTCCAATGCCAAGGTCAATGATGAAGGTTACCTTGAAGATCAGGCATTGCTGATTCTTGATGAAGACTCATCGGCAGATTTGCTTGCCCGAGCCTCCCAGTCTGTCGATGAGGGGCTGCAGGCCTCATCACAGTTTAGATCCAGACGCGATCTTTCTCTTAAAAGCGGCACCGATGCCGAAAACAACTTCGACTCGATTCTGGATGACAATTCGCTTAAGAAGTTGGAATTGCTGCTTAAGATGGTTTCGGGGGTATCGCGTAGCAGTATAAAAGATATGCTTTTCAAGTTTTTCAAACAGTTTCCCGATGATAGCGACCGGGTCATTATATTGAGAAAAGCCCTGAAAAGGGCGGATATTAACGAAAATCTCAAACCCATCATCAAGCTTTTACTTAAACAGCTTGAGCAGTCATCTGAACCAAAAGCGTTAAAGGCAGGCATCAACGTTGCCTTAAAAGCACGATTGTTTGGTCAAACGTTGGGGGTAAGTCCAGCCCTGCTGAGAAGCACCTATAGAGGTTTTCTTGAAAGCCACGGCGATGAAATAGAAACCTATATGAGTTGGATATCTCTCTTCGGCTATCAAAAAAGACATCACATAATGAAATTTATTGAAGAGGCATTGCTCCAGGATATCGATTCGCTGGTGCCAAGCTGTTCTCCTCCAGAGTTTGGCGAAGTTTTGGCTAAGTTAAATCAATTGAAAAATATGAGAACATTGGAGAACACCTTTATCAGGAGCTTGCTTTCCAGAAGTCCCATCATTGATATCAATGGTTCAGAAAAATCATGGTTACTCTTTCTGTTCTGCATCATCAAGGACCCCGCGGGAATAAAAAACTATCTTGCGGACGTAAGTCCGTCATTGGAAGGTAAAAGCGCCAGTATAAAAGCCCAGTTTTATCAGGCTGTTTATTTACTTTGCAAAAATATACCGGAAGAGTTTTTCGCTGATGAAAATGGAAGGCTTGACGTTGAGACCGAACTGAATTCAAGAATAAATGAATTTTTCAAACTTGAATTACTTAACAGTAGAATTTGAGGATGGGAATTATTTGATGCTAAAAATGGCTGCAAAAATCAAGGAACATCCAGAACTGATCATTCTCTTGTTAATGGTTACCATCATTGCCATGTTGATCGTTCCGCTGCCAACCTATCTGGTGGACTTCTTGATAGGGTTGAATATTGTTATTTCAATGCTGGTGTTTCTTTCATCATTTTATATCAGCGGCATTCTGAGCTTTTCGACGTTTCCTGCCGTGTTGCTGATTACTACTCTGTTTAGACTTTCGCTTTCCATCAGTACCAGCAGGCTCATATTAAATGATGCCAACGCGGGTGAGATTATCGAAACCTTTGGACTTTATGTCATAGGCGACAATCTTGTCGTCGGATTTGTCATATTTTTCATTGTTACCATCACCCAGTTTATGGTGATTACCAAAGGCGCCGAACGCGTTGCCGAGGTTGCGGCGCGATTCTCGCTGGACGCTATGCCTGGCAAGCAGATGAGCATCGACGCCGATGTCAAAACCGGGATCCTCGATTCCGATCAAGCCAAGGAAAGAAGAAGTATCCTTGAGCGGGAAAGTCAGCTCTACGGTTCTTTTGATGGGGCAATGAAATTCATCAAGGGAGATGCCATCGCAGGCATTATCATCATTTTTGTGAATTTTATCGGTGGTATCAGTGTCGGCATGAATCAGCATGGCATGACGATGTCCGAAGCATTAAAAACTTATACCATGCTTACAATTGGAGATGGGCTGGTGGCTCAGATCCCCTCGCTGCTGATTGCAGTCAGCGCAGGATTCATCGTCACCCGAGTCAGTGGTGAAGGCGATAACATGGGGCGCAAAATCCTGTCGCAGCTCATCAATCAGCCTTTTGTTATCGCAGTGGCTGCAATACTCACTCTTGGCGTAGGCTTGTTACCCGGTTTTCCCTTATTTGTCTTTGTAACGTTGTCTTTGATGCTGTGCGCGACCTATTTCTACAAGCGTCGGATTATCAGTAAAAAAGCGCATTCTCATAAGGGGAACAGTGCCGAAAAAGCCATCGAAAGTGGAGCTGTTTCGACAGGTCTCGAAAGCGTCATGCGAAGAATTAACCACCTTGATGAAACGAATGCCGAAGCTTTACCGCTCATATTGGTTTTGCCCGATAACCAGTTCAATAAATTGCAGGAACAGGATTTAGCAGGGCACATTCGAAGTCAGTTCTTTATCGATTATGGAATACATCTCCCGGACATCCTTTTGCAATCTGCAAAAGACGGCGGTGATCATTCGGTGACTTTTCTCATCAATGAAATAAAAGTCGAAACCTACAATCTGCATTTCGATAAGTTACGGGTAATCAATAAACTGGAAGAGCTTGAACTGCTAAATTTGACAAGCTATAAAGAAGTAAGCGGTGTTTGGGTCGAAAAGGATCAACGGGAGAATTTGACCTCACTGGGCTATTCACTGAGAACGGCCATCGATGAACTCTATTTCTGCATCTCTTTGCAGTTATCTCACCATATCAATGAGTTTTTTGGCGTTCAGGAAGCAAAATCAATGTCTGATCGACTGGAGCAGACTTGCCCTGAACTCATCAAGGAAGTCTTGCGTCATATGACGATGCAAAAAATCTCTGAAATATTGCAACGTTTACTCTCCGAGAGAATTTCAATCCGTAATATGAAAATGATTATGGAAGCATTGGCTTTGTGGGCACCCAAAGAGAAAGACGTGATTCTATTAGTCGAACATGTCAGAGGGACATTGGCCCGTTATATCTGTAATAAATTTTCAATCAACAATCAGCTGCGCGTAATAATGGTGACCGCCGAAACCGAAGATGTTTTTCGTTCGGGTATAAGAACGACGTCCGGAGGTTCTTTCCTCAATATCGAGCCTGCCGCAGCGGAAGAGCTTATGGATACGTTCACCGTGGCTTTGCAAAATTATGATTATGAATTTAAAGATATCGTGATTATCTCGTCTGTCGATATTAGACGATTTATCAAAAAATTCATTGAAACCCGATTTAAAGATATTGCTGTAATGTCTTATGGTGAATTATCACAGCACGTAAACGTTGATGTTATTCAAACTATTTAGGCTCAAAGATGACTATTGCCCAATTATTGACTCGCCAGGCGCATCCTGGTGTTATACGCACGCCTATCATTGAGGCCGATTTAACCGATGTAGTTATCGGTGAAATCTGCGACATACATCGTAGTATTTACGATAAAGAATGGGTTGGGCGAGCACAGGTGTTGGGATTTAGTCATGAGCGAGCCATTCTTAGCCTGCTCGGACAGGCCAATGGCTTATCACGTGAATCCGTATTGCATCCCTTGGGGCATGAATTTCGTATTGAAGTTGGACATCAACTGGTGGGTAGCGTAGTCAACGCAGAAGGGAAAATTGTGGGTATGTTGAATGAAACCACAATACCTGCTCTTGATGAAACTCGAGCGATACAGGCTAAAGCACTTGATTGGCAATGTAGAGTCGGGATCCAGCAGGCGCTGCCAACAGGTATAAAAGTTATTGATGCCTTGATGACCTGCGGCGTCGGGCAAAGAATAGGTATCTTTGCTTCAGCCGGAGGGGGGAAAACCACATTACTACAGATGTTAATCAATAACATTGAAGCTGATATTTTTGTTATTGGGTTGATTGGCGAGAGGGGGCGGGAGGTCGCAGAATTTACAGAAATTTTGAAAAAGTCCGGCCGTCAGGATAACTGTATTCTCGTTTTTGCAACATCCGATTATTCCTCGCTGGATCGCTGTAATGCCGTACTGGTTGCGACAACAATCGCGGAATATTTTCGGGATCACGGTAAAAAAGTGGTGATGTTTATCGATTCAATTACCCGCTATGCGCGGGCATTGCGCGATTTGGCACTTTCTTCCGGAGAGTCGCCAGCAAGAAGAGGTTATCCTGCTTCTGTCTTTGAGGCTTTACCGCGAATTCTGGAAAGAGCCGGTAACTTCCATACCGGTAGCATCACGGCTTTTTATACCATCCTCCTTGAAGGTGATGAAGAGTCCGACCCCATAGCCAATGAGATTCGTTCGGTATTGGATGGACATATTTACCTCGACCCTAAACTAGCCGCACAGCACCACTATCCTGCGGTTGACGTAGCGCATAGTTTAAGCCGTGTCACGAGTGCTATTTGTAAGGAAAGGCACTTGAAAGATGCTGCATCTTTCAGGCGCAAGCTGGCGATTATCGATGAGATGAAACTACTGATTGATATTGGTGAATATCAATTTGGCCAGAATATCAATAACGATGTGGCTATTAACCAGCGCCAGCAACTTTATAACTGGTTATGTCAGGATTCTTCACAAAATTGCGAATATGACCAGATAGTTAAGGAGTTGCGTGAAATTGCATCATAAGTTGCAGGTTCTCATCGCCAACTATCAAGCTCGAGGCATCCAGATACAATTTAAAATAACTCAAGGCATCAACCACGAGTGCAGGTTGAATGACGAAATAGATGAGTTGAAGCGTCAGGAAAATGCCCTGAAAAAAATTATAAAGTTTTATGGCTACGATAACACGGTAGACAGGGCAACCTTGTTCGAAGAAATTAGAAAAGTGGCCGTGTTAAGACGCCAGTTGACTTTTTTAAACCAACAAATGCTGCAAAAAATGAAAGATTTTGAAGATAATAATCTTGAGTTGCAAAAAAATCGTCGCGAGTTATTGTGTATTAACAACAAAACAGAAAAATATTCCTACCTGCATAAAAAAATGAAGGTTGCAGACCGCATAAGAATAAATCATCAGGGCGAAATTGAAATGGAGGAATTATTTTCGTGGAAAAAATAAATTGTCGGCCTGTGAATAAAGTGACTGAGAGTGTCAGAGGCGATGAGATCCTTTCATTAACAGAACGCCTGATTATGATTAAAAAAAATAAACTTAAAAGGGTGAGCAGCGAGGCATGGTTAACAGCTTTGCCGCTGAATGTTTTTTCAAATTTTGAAAGTCATTATAATAAAAATTTTTTTATCAATGAACATCAAGGAAGTATTCATCATGATAAAGACAACATTATGATGAAAAATAGAGGTACTGCCAATACCAATGACATCTCCTTACTTTCAAAGCGGCTGAATTTAAAGGAGTGTAAAACGTTGTCACTACTTGCTCCTGAAATCAATTCAAAAGAGAGAGTCGCGCATGAAAGCCAACCCAAAAACACGCATTATGAGGTTATCGAAAGTAAAAAAAATATCACACATGAAGTCTTTCAAGAATCCGCAGGTTCTTTTGGTAATGAAGACATTCCATTAACACTGGAAAAGAAGGCGATCCTGACCTGCAATGAAACGCTATCATCTTGCAATGAATATAACGATGTGGAAAGAAGTAAAGACTCACAGCAGATTCTCTACCCAAAAAGCGCGCTGCCTGGGGTGAGTTTTTTGCATAATGGTTCGTTGCTAGATAACACCTCTGACAGAAAAGATGACAACGTTAAAAGCCAGTTGCAACCGGGCAAGACGCTTTATAAAAATGCTGCCTTGAATAATCCATTAGAATTCACAAGGGCCGCTGTTATTTATCAATTCCAAAATTTACCCCACGGGAGTCAGGTGATAATTGGTCATGCTTATACCGGTGATTTATCACTTGTACCTTCAACAGACTATGTCCAGCAGTTGCTAAATCTCAAGAGAAGCCAGCTAATCACAAGTTTCAAATGGTCATCGAAATCAGAGGACTGGGCTTCTGACAACGATTGCAGGGATGACGAACAATGATATCAAAAGTGCTCCGAAACATGGATTCCCATGCCATCAATGAGCGCTTGGTTGCAGAATATTGGTTCTCCCTCGGTAGAAATATTGAAGCTTCACTACCCTGCCAAGATGGCCTCCCGGTGGAATTATTCTCTGGCTGTGGATGGCAAGGGATTATTGATTTATACCAATGGTATTACTCCTTTTTTCCTTCTGAATGCAATTTACAGAGAGAGACCTGGAGTGATCAGCAGTTGATTGAATTAATCAGTAATTGTTTTAAACCTTTAAACATGCCTTATAGCGAATATGAATTAAAAAAAATAATCAAAGTTAGACGGCTTAGCAAAGTCTCGGATATGAGTAAAGCGTTACTCTCAATCGATACCTTGCAAGGCAGGGTTTGGATAACGAAATTCTCTAAATTACAACCTTCAATGAAGAGAAAAATCATCCCGGCTGAGCTGATTTATTCAATTTCAATCGCTGTACATTTCCTGTTAGGTACGAGTCGTTTAAGCATTAACGCATTGGCAAAAATGCAGGTCATGGATGCATTGTTGATTGCATCGCCAGAAAATTCCATTTTAGTTAATGGAGTAAAAGTAGGGTGCTATTTAAAAAGGGGGCAGGGTATGGTGCTCGATAAAAATGCAATAAATGAGTTAACACAATTTAAAGATGATTTATCATGGAAAGCTAAAAATAATACCACCGTCGATGACCTCCCCATTTCACTGGATTTTGTTCTTCAACACAATACGGTGACCATTGCCGAACTTGAGAACTTTTTTAGTGGCCAGGTTTTCCCCTGTGACATCAATACGCATAAGAATATCATCATTCAAGCCAATGGACTCCCTCTGGCGCGGGGTGAACTCATTTGGATGGACGATCGCCCAGCTATCTTGATAAAAAGTCTGGAAGCCTGCAATGCCGATAAATGATGATCTGCCTCTTATTGGCGTTTTAGCGTTAGCTACCTTGCTACCGTTCCTGATTGCTTGCGGCACTTGCTATATAAAATTCTCCATTGTATTTGTTATGGTGCGTAACGCCCTGGGATTGCAACAAATCCCTTCCAATATGACGCTTAATGGCGTTGCACTTTTGCTGGCAATGTTTGTTATGAGTCCTATTGTCAAAAGTGGTTATGAAAACTATCAAAATGCTAAAACCGAGATTAACAGCGTGGCGTCCATTGTTGATTTTGTCGATAACGGCCTGGAAGGCTATAAAAATTACCTTACCCGTTTCTCCGACCCTTCACTAGTGACATTTTTCGAAAAGCTGCAACATAATGAGGATACGGAAGGTGTGCATCAAGAATTACCTGATAAAATATCGATCATCTCTCTTTTACCGGCTTACGCATTAAGCGAAATAAAAAGTGCCTTCAAAATAGGTTTTTATATTTATCTCCCCTTTGTTGTTATCGACCTGCTTATCTCCTGTATCTTATTGGCATTAGGAATGATGATGATGAGCCCGGTAACACTCTCTGTTCCAATTAAATTAGTTTTGTTTGTTGTTATGGATGGGTGGACAGTCCTGACTCAGGGATTGATTACTCAATATATGCATTTATCGACGTAGGGTCATGAAATGGGCGAAATGCTTTATGCAGGCAATAAAGTACTTTATCTGGTGTTGATTTTATCGGCGGCACCCATCTGTGTTGCTACCTTGGTAGGATTATTGGTAGGTCTAATTCAGACGGTGACACAACTTCAGGAACAGACTCTTCCGTTCGGCATTAAATTATTAAGTGTAACGCTTTGCATATTTTTGATGTCAGGATGGTATGGCGAGGTTCTATTAAATTATTCACGAGAAGTGTTCAGGTTGGCATTGTCATGACATCTCTTTGAAGATAAATAAAAATGAATATTGATGATTTTTATGAGGTTATTCTAACCATTGCTTTGTCCTCAGCCAGAATTATGCCTGTTTTTATCATGTTGCCCTTTTTGAATAGCAATGTGATAAATAATACTATTCGTGTGCCTGTTGTCATGTTGGTTGGAATGGCTTTAAGTCCCTATGGTTATACTCTTGCTTTTGACCTCTCCCTTTTGCAAAAGTTTGGCCTGATAATTAAAGAGCTTTTTATTGGTTTGCTTCTGGGGTGTCTCATCTGCACCCCATTCTGGGTGATTCACGCTGCCGGATGCATTATCGACAACCAACGAGGCGCTACAATCAGTAGTAGTATTGATCCGGTCAGTGGGGTCGATACTTCGGAGTTGGCAAATTTTTTTAATCTCTTTTGCGCCGTAATTTTCTTGAGTCGCGGTGGATTGACCCTCATGCTTGAAGTCATTCATAAAAGCTATGAGCTTCTAGGCCCCTCGGAGTACAGATTACCTTCGTTAACCTTACTCTTTCCGTTACTGGGCTTTATTGTTATGCAGGCTGTCAGGATTGCCAGTCCTTTAATAACCGTTTTTTTACTCACCGAGGCCATTCTTGGACTATTGTCGCGCTTCGCACCTCAGATGAATGCCTTCTCGCTTTCATTAACGGTAAAAAGCTTCATCGGTTTTTTAATGCTTATCCTTTATTTTCCGACTTCACTACCTGAAATGGTGAGATCATTAATTTTTATCTCAAGTAAACTTATCCTTTAGAGGAATAGCGCCGATGTCCCTGACAAAAACCGAGAAGCCCACTCAAAAGAAAATTAAGGACGCAATAAAAAAAGGGCAAACCTTCAAATCGAAAGATGTCACCATTTCATGCCTGATTATCATGGGTATTCTCTATCTTCCTTTCTTGGATTTTGTCAATGACATGGCGAGCGCCTGGGTAATGGCCATTAAAGACGGTTTTCAATTAGGTATCTCTCAATATACGCGCAATGTTTTGACACTGGCATTAAAAATAATATTTCCATTTTTGCTAATTTGCTTCTTTTTTTCGGCATTGCCATCGCTTCTGCAAACCGGGTTTGCTATGGCCACCAAGGTTTTTAAATTTAATATCGCGGCACTAAATCCTGTCAATGGATTTAAAAAATTGTTCAGTATGAGAACCGTCAAAGACGCGATAAAGACTTCACTCTATCTCTGTGTATTTATTATCGTCGTTCAATTTTTATGGTATGAAAATAAAACGCTTATTTTTTTACAAATCAATACGACGGCTCAAGAGATGATATTTACCTGGGGGCAACTTTTGCAACGATTGGTTTTCAGCTGCTTGATAGGTATGTTGGCCGTCATGGTTCTGGATGCCGTTGCCGAATACTTTCTTTATATTAAAGAACTTAAAATGGATAAACAGGAAGTAAAGAGAGAAAGAAAAGACCAAGACGGTAATCCAGAAGTGAAATCTATGCGCCGTGGTCTTCATGCCGAAATACTGAATGAGCAAACCAAACTTGATATTGCCAACTCCAAACTGATTATTGCAAATCCCACACACATTGCGATAGGTATTTATTTCAACACCGACATTGTACCGATTCCGTTTATCTCACTTATTGAAACCAATGGTTGTGCTCAAGCAGTGAAAAGCTATGCAAAAAAAATGGGAGTACCCATTATCGAAAATATCAATTTGGCCAGGCGTATTTATCACACCCACTCGCGTTACTCCTTCGTTAATCTTGATGAGCTGGATGCGGTCTTGCAAATCCTTTTCTGGCTTGAACAAGTGGATAATCATTGGCGTGAGGACAATGACAAGGATGAAGAGGCTCAATCGCCCATTCAGGAAACAGATTTTCTATCGAATGAGCGATATTTGTAAGTATCGGATGCCTATAAATGATGTAATCACATCCCTTAGGTAATCTTGGCCTGTCTAAATAGTTAAGGGATTTTCATGAAACGAGATGATATGGCTAATGACCAACACCTTTCTGATATATTTTCAGCATGTCTTAATGAACAGTTCACTTTAAAAGATATTCATCAAATACCCGAAGACATGATGGAAAGCCTGTATGCACATGCTTATCAATTTTACCGTCAGGGTAAACTCGACAACGCTGAAACCTTTTTTAAATTTCTCTGTATGTATGATTTTTATAACACTGACTATTTTATGGGGCTGGCCGCCGTTTATCAGTTAAAAAAACATTATCAAAAAGCCGCCGATCTCTATGCCGTGGTTTTTGCCATGGATGGGAATAATTATCGTAGCGTGTTTTATGCCGGACAATGCCAGATAATGTTAAAAGAGAATTATAAGGCTAGTCGTTATTTCGAGTTAATCATTGAGCAAAGTGACGATGCTTCTCTGATCGCAAAATCACATGCCTATCTGAAAAATTTAGCGCTTCCCGATGAAGAGAGCGAGGCACCTTTCTCCGTCGAATCGCAAGTGCTTACGGAGAATTAAAATGACTGAAAATATACAGCATTCGCTACGGTGGCCTCTTCCAAACTCAGCCTCAATAAATGAGAGCGCTGAAGTCGGGGGCCTTTCCTCTATATTCGTAATCAATAACAAGATGCTGCGCCATTCACTTACTTTGCCAGTTTGTAAAGTGGAAAGTCAGAATGTCACGTCAAATACCCTCGAGATGCGGCACAACGTCCCGGAACTTGTGCCACCAAAAAGCCTCGCAGACAACAGTCGAGTGAAGGTGAGGGGGCTTACCGTACTTGTCGGTGAGCTTATGCAAATTCTTGCACAAAACAATACCGATAAACTCAAAAACAGGTTGAGACAACTCTCTGTTCTTGGTGAATCCAGGGCAGCAAGCCGTCAACTGTTATTGGTGCAATATCAGAAGGCGCTGAAAGAAAGCGAGCTCGCCTGCGCAACGGCAGCCGTCGATAAAAATTCATGCGAGTCTGCGCTAGCTTTACTTGATGAAAGCGCGGCAAAACTCGAGGCGGCGAAAGACAAGCTTGCCAACCTTGATCCCTCAGACAAGGAGTATGCACACGCCCAAAAAGCCTATGCCGCGGCTGAATTGCAGCACGGCATCATCAAATCCAGCGCAGAACAGGCTCGGCAAAAAGCGCTAGCCTCAGCCCACATTGCTTTTGAAAAGGTGAAGGCCGCCGATTTATGCTGGGAGAAAATGCAAAAAACCGTAGGCATTGAGCCGGAGTCGTTAAGTGCGGCCAATAAACGTCACTTTACCGGTCTTGCTGCCATGACCTTGCTGATGAATGAGCTCTCACAGTTGATCGGTAAAAATGCCGATTCCAAGCTCAAGGCTAATGCCGAACTTTCTCAAAAGCTGCAGGAAGCTCGACAAATCGAGATGCTGGAGAAAGCGAAAGAACAAGCCAAAGCCATTGAAAAAGCCGAACGTATCGGCAAAGTCATGGGCTGCGTCGGTAAAATCCTGGGAGGCCTTCTTACCGTTGTCAGTATTGTCGGAGCCGTATTCACTGGTGGTGCAAGCCTGGCACTAGCGGCAGTTGGTATCGCATTGATGGTGGCCGACCCTATCGTCAAAGCCACTACGGGTAAAAGCCTTACCGATCGCATTATGGCGCCCATCCTCCAGCATGTTATCCAACCCATGATGAAAATGATTGCCGATGCCATTAATTCTGCCCTCAAAAAATTGGGAGTCAAAGACGATATATCGAACCTCGTCAGCACGATTGTGTCAGCCATTGTCATGGTGGTAATGATTATAGCTATTACTGTTGCTGCCAAGACGGCAGGCAAAGCGCTCTTCAAAAAACTCATGCCCATGTTCAGGAAGGTATTGACAAGAGTGATGACCAAAGTCGTGCCCTCTGTTATTAAAAAAGGAGCAAACAAAATCTCGAAAGTGGTGGCGAAAAATTTCGCCAAAATGGGGAACAGTTTAGGTTTGGACGGTGGTCCAGCCTCTTTCCGCAGTTTTGCACGCGGAATTAATCATACTGCTATTGCTGCGGAGTCCATTAAAGTTAGCGTTGACACTTCCAACGCTACTGTCACAGGCCTTGCCATAAAAGAAATCACTAAAAAAGAAAGCGAAATCGTCGTTGCAATGGCTGACATCAAAGCCATGAGCAAATACATAAAACTTGCTATCGATGTCTTTGCGGCAGATATGAAAGCCAGCCAGGAAGCCGTTGAGCAGATGTCGGCAATCAATCTCGATAGGCAAAAAGCCAATTTATTTATTTTGAACCCTCGCCAGGCATAAATTAAGGATGACCTATGATGACGCTCAATGCTTTAACGGTTTTGCAACCGCAGCTTTCGACACAATCTGCTGGTGTTGACTATAGGGCTAAAAAGCCCTTAGCCAACGATAAACAAAGCAGTGCGACACAAAACACTCTCCAATCTGCGATCGTTATCAGCCCCGATAAAGACGCTAAACCGCTATCCGATTTACCTAGACTCAAAGAGGCCAAAGAGGTCTCGCGTTCAACATATGGGTTAGTCCTGACTGAACTCATTTACCTGCTTAAAAAAATTGATCAGGATGCATTGAAGATGAGTGCGGATGGCATGGTGGCATCCAAATTATCTGTTGACCGAAAAGCAGCCTCTATCAGGCAGGAAGGTGTCCTTAACTGCGCCTCTCAGGTCACGGGCGCTGTCGTTCAGATGGGGGTCTCATTTTACAGTTTTGCCGGTGCAACCAAGAATCTACGCAAACAAAACGCCCTGGACAAAGAGGGTGTTGCGCCGAATAAAGCTAAAATCGATAACTTGAAGAATAAAAAAATCGAAGACGTTGATAAAGTTGGGAAAGATTACCAGAGCAAACTCGACAGACTGAACGCCAAGCACAATGAAGTTAACCAGCAAACCCTGAAAGCTATCGAAAAGAATAACAATGACATTGCCAATCTGGAAAGAAATACCCGTAAAATAGACGATCCCGATATCACGAAAGTCGATTTGAAAAATCACGACTTGTTAGAGCTTAAAAGAATGGATCGGAAATACCTTAATCGTGAGCATAAAGAAAATTTGGCTTTCCAGAGGGCCGCGAGAGATTCCATTCAGTCAGCTAAAAACGATGATATCAATAGAATTAGTAATAAATATGACAATGAAATGAATGAGCTCTTGAGTGACACTTCACCGATTGATAATCAAAAAGCTTATAACGACGCGGGTAATAAAGCCGAGCAATTTAGGATGATGAGCCATCTCTCACATCCTATCGGTTCTATTTTCTCGTCTTCCATTGCTGTTGCTGCAATGAATGAAAGAGCCGCAGCGACACTCGCCGAACTTGAAGCCTCTGTAGATAATAAAACCACGGATAATAATCGTGAGAGAAGCAACAGTTACAAGAGTACCGCTATTGAACTGTTAAATTCTATCAAAAACATTCTCCAGGATCGCACCAATGCGGCAGGTGAGATAATTCGTAGGTGCTAATTATTTATTGAGGATGTCCTGATGAGAACGTCTATAGTCGAACCCATTATTACTACTATTCCGAGCCGTGTTGTACCGGAGTCAAGCCATCATGACTCTGCCGTAACCCGCATTGATTTGAATTTATTGAGTGGCGATACACCAAGCACTGACTTTAGCGCAATAGATATAGCGCTGTTTGAATATGTGAAATACAATACGGGTAAAGATAAATCCAATGCCGCGTATGCTCAGCACGTGCTTAAAAAGAACCTGGCGGGTCTGGCAGCGCAACTTACCTTTTGCCAAGCAGACACTAATCAATCTTTTGTCGACGAGAAGGCAGCACTAAAATCCGAACTCAAAAGCAGGCTTTCGGCAAGCGGCGTTTCCATTTCTCTCTCTCCCGCAAAAGAGAGTAACATCTCGGATCAAATAGGAGATATCATTGGCATCGTGAAGGAGGATTATTACGATGTTTTCGAAGGTGGTTTAGCCAAATATATACAGTTTTATAAAGAGTTGGGCCTTATTCTTGCTGAAATGGCGAGTCTTATCAAAGATGGTGCCGATGAAGGTAAAATTAAGTACGATTATAAAACACTGCACGATAAGTTAGACACCTTGCTAAAGAAATACAAAGACCCCAACGGCAATCCCAATGGGAAATTGGCGCAACTTTATCCCGTCGATTTTAGTCAGAATACCACGGAGGCGGATGCCCGCAAATGGGCAAAAGATATGGGGTTACCAACAAGCAGTGTGATCAAAAATGCCAGCGGGACTTACTATGTGGCTATCGACCTTGGTCCACTGGAAAACATGAAGAAAAATATCCAGTATCCTCATGACTCAAATAAAGAACTGACGAACACTGAATATCAGGCCTGGTTGACCGGTTTCAACGCCCAGGAAGAACAGATAAAAACAACAATCAGTTCATTGACCGGGCGCTTCAGCAATGCCAATTCAATCTATGATAATGTTGTTAAAATTTTATCCAGCACAATCAGTTCATTGGCAGATATGTCAAAACGCTACTTTTCGATTTAACGTTTTAACGGCTGATCAAAAGCTTATCAACATAAATAATTAATTATTTTTACTTAGGATATCAGGTGCGGGCAATAATATTTTAATCTCGATGGCGATATGCTTTTGCCCCGACACATCTAAATATGAGATTCTATTGCCGAAAAGGGTTTCCAGAAAACCCTCGAAGGTCGGGGTCTCATTTATTTTTTCCACCTCTTTTTCCGGAGGAAGGTGCCTGATAACTTCTGCTACAAAAATATAGCCTTTAGAGTAAACGGTTTGAATAACAGCGTTGCTTTTGTGTTTTTTAAAAATTTTTCTCAATACATAAATACATCGAGCAAGCGACTCTTCAGAGACAAAGGTTGTCCCCCAGACTTGATCCAGCAATTCGTCTTTTGTCATCAACTTACCTGCGGACTCAATAAGCGCCCTCAGCACTGCTAACTCCTTTGAGCCAGTTCTAATAAAAATGTTGTTACGAATGAGTTGGTTATCTTCAGTTAAAAGGTAATCCAAAAACCGATACTCTGTACTCTTCAATCCTTTCTGGCGATACATAGTCATCCCTTATGCAATAGTCGATTTAATAAATTCATAAAATTTAAAAATTCTTGCACTTGTCTTTATGATGTTTCTTCTTTAATTCAGGATATCTTAATTAAGTTTTAATTGATAAGTGCAAACTGTCTTAATTTATTATCAAGATGGCATCAGAATTTTTATAATATCCATAATTACTGGATAACCGGTATTTTCACTCATCTCATTATAAATTTAAACCGGTATCTCTATTTTGCTCTTAATAAAAGCGGCGTTTTTAAATTAATTATAATTATCGGGATGCTTTTTTCCTGTCAATGCCTCATCTGCTGCAACTTTTTGGGGCGTAGATGCCTTGAAATGGTGCAATAGCTTTCTAAAGTCATGACTTTATGAGCAAGAGATCACAAATCTTGCAGAAATATTTTCCTTAAGGAGTTGCATACTCATTCCGCTGCCGCCTTGTCCAGCAAGGGCTTTTTCATAAATATTCACTTTTTATGCAATTTATGTGAATAGAGGGCGATTATAACTTATTGTTTTTCTGTGATTCTCATTTTTTTATTCACTTTTTCCCGTTGCTGGCACGATGCCTGCACACTATTATCAGTACATCAGGGGACAGAATTTTCGCGTAAGCGCTATTTTGCGGTAAGGGTGTTCCCACGAAATAACGAACTACCCGATGCCGGTAAGTTCATGCAGTAAAAGTTCTAAATAATCATTTTTCTATTTCCTCTTTAAAAGAGGGAAAGGGAGCGTGCACCTTAAATTCGCACAATCAATTCACCGCCGTACTCGGAATCGCAGCGTTACAGACATCCTTCGAGCGGCTCTTGCAAAAACGATGAGGTTAATATGGAACAGCGTGTAACCCGCCAGCAGTTTGATGACTACATGGTCCCCGTCTATGCACCGGCAGATTTTATTCCGGTCCACGGCGCCGGCTCCTGGTTGTGGGATCAGTCAGGGAAAGACTATGTTGATTTTGCCGGAGGTATCGCCGTCAACGCGCTGGGCCATCGCCATCCTGCCGTTCTGAAGGCGCTGACCGATCAAGCCGATAAAATTTGGCATCTCGGCAATGGCTACACCAATGAACCGGTGCTCCTGCTGGCCAGACAACTGATTGACGCCACCTTCGCCGACAAGGCCTTTTTCTGTAACTCCGGTGCAGAAGCCAATGAAGCCGCGCTCAAACTTGCCCGTCTCGTCGGACACAGCAAAGACGCACAGCATAAAAACGAAATCATTGCGTTTAACAATGCATTCCACGGACGCACGCTGTTTACCGTCAGTGCGGGCGGCCAGCCGAAATATTCCCAGGACTTTGCGCCACTGCCGCCGGCCATTACCCATCTGCCGTTCAATGATTTGGACGCGGTCGCCCAGCACATTTCTTCACGAACCTGTGCGGTCATCGTCGAACCCGTGCAGGGCGAGGGCGGTGTCCTGCCCGCCACGCAGGAATTCCTGCAAGGCCTGCGCGAGTTGTGCGACAAGCACGATGCCATACTGATTTTCGACGAAGTTCAGACCGGCGTAGGTCGCACCGGCGAGTTATATGCCTATCAAGCCTACGGCGTGGTTCCCGATATCCTCACTACCGCCAAAGCTTTAGGCGGCGGCTTCCCGATTGGCGCGATGCTGACTGTCGACAGCCTTGCCAAACATTTCCAGCCGGGCACCCACGGCACCACCTACGGCGGCAACCCGTTGGCAACTGCCGTTGCCGGTAAGGTGCTGGAACTTATCAATACCCCCGAGGTTCTGGGCGGTGTCGCGTTACGCCACCTGTGGTTCACCGAGCGTCTGAATCAGATTAATCATCAGTACAAGATTTTTTCCGAAATCCGCGGCATGGGGCTGCTTATCGGTGCCGTGATGAACGAGCGCTACAGCGGACAAGCCAAACAGTTGACTCAACTCGCCGCTGAAGAAGGCCTTATCGCCCTGATTGCCGGTCCGAATGTTCTGCGCTTCGCTCCTTCGCTGATTATTCCGCAGGAGGATGTTGAAGAAGGTCTCAATCGTCTGGAAAAAGCCGTGGCCCGACTATGCTCCTGATCCTGCGATCGCCTGAAGAAGCGAGGTAATCATCATGATGTTGATTCGTCCCGTGCGGCTCGGCGATATCGCCGATATCCTGCAACTTTCTGCCAAGACCGGCATCGGTTTGACGTCTCTTCCCAAAGACGAGGCGCATTTGCGTACGCGTATCGAGCGCTCCGTCGCCACCTGGGAAGGTCGGTTAGACAAGGCCGAGCAAGGCTATCTCTTTGTGCTTGAAGATCTGAGCCAGAAAAAGGTCGTCGGTGTCAGCGCGCTGGAAGTGGCCGTGGGCCTCAGCGAGCCGTGGTACAACTTCCGCTTGGGCACGCTGGTTCACGCCTCGAAAAGCCTGAACATTTACAAGCCCGTTCCCACGCTGTACCTCAGCAACGATCACACCGGATACAGCGAGCTTTGCACCTTGTTCCTGGACCCCGATTTTCGTCATAGCCGTAACGGCCAGCTATTGTCCAAAGTGCGATTCCTGTTTATGGCGGCCTTCCGCGACAAGTTTTCGGCGAAAGTCATTGCCGAAATGCGCGGCGTCTCCGATGACAAAGGCCATTCGCCGTTCTGGGACAGCCTCGGGAAACACTTTTTCGGCATGGAGTTTGCCGAAGCCGACCGTCTCACCGGTCTGGGCCAGAAATCCTTTATTGCCGAATTGATGCCCAAACATCCTCTTTATACCGATTTGTTGAGCCTCGAAGCGCGTGCCGTTATCGGCGAGGTTCATCCCCAGACCGCCCCGGCGCGATCGCTCCTGGAAACGGAAGGCCTGCGCTATCAGGGCTACGTCGACATTTTTGACGGCGGACCCACGCTTGAAGGCGACGTCGACAGCCTGAGAGCCGTCAGGGAGAGCCGATTGGTCGAGGCCATCATCAAACGCGCCGAACCGCGGGATGATGAAACCTGTTATCTGGTAGCCAATGAAAACTATGCCGATTTTCGTGCCGGACTGGTTACCGGACATGCCGATATGAGCCAGCTGACTCTCGACCCGCACACCGCCGAGACGCTGGGTATCAAGGCCGGGCATGTCATTCGCGCCGTGCCGCTGTTTCCGGAAGCAGGCCAGAGCGCGTCAACCCGACAACTTTCACAAGCGAGCGAATTATGACCCATCCAGCCCTTTATATTCACGGACAGTGGCGCAGCGGACAAGGCGTGCTGCTGGAGAAGTCCAACCCGGTCAGCAACGAAAAACTGTGGGCGGCGATGAGTGCCAGCCCCGAAGATGTCGAGTCGGCGTGCGAGTCGGCGCGTCACGCGTTCCCAGCCTGGGCGCGTCTTGACCTCGGTGCCAGAGCCGAAATTATTCAGCGCTTTGCCGCACTGCTGGGTGAAAACAAGACGCGTCTTGCCGAAATCATCAGTCAGGAAACCAGTAAACCCCGCTGGGAAACGCTGACCGAAGTGCAGGCGATGATCGGTAAAATCGCCATCTCACTCGAGGCCAATCAGCAACGTACCGGCGAAAAACACACGCCGATGCCCGAAGGCGAAGCTGTTTTGCGCCATCGTCCGCACGGCGTGCTGGCGGTTTTTGGCCCGTACAATTTCCCGGGGCACCTGCCCAACGGCCACATTGTTCCCGCATTGCTGGCCGGTAACACGATTGTCTTCAAACCCAGCGAGCTGACGCCGATTACGGCAGAGGCAACCATTCAACTCTGGGAACAGGCCGGGCTGCCTGCGGGCGTCATCAATCTGGTGCAAGGCGGACGTTCGACCGGTGAAGCGCTGGCTGCGTCATCACAGATTGATGGTCTGCTGTTTACCGGCAGCGCAGGCACCGGTTATCAACTGCATCGTCAACTGGCCGGTCAGCCTGAAAAAATTCTGGCGCTCGAAATGGGCGGCAACAATGCACTCATCGTCGAGCCGGTAAGCGATATCGATGCAGCGGTCAATCTTACCGTGCAGTCGGCCTTTATTTCGGCCGGACAACGCTGCACCTGTGCGCGTCGTCTGCTGGTCAGAAAAGGCGAGGCGGGTGATGCATTCATTAAACGACTGGTCGAGGTGACCGCCGCACTGCGCGTTGGCGCGTGGGACGATGAGCCGCAGCCGTTCATGGGCGGCGTTATCTCAGATGCGGCCGCACGCGGCATGCTCAAGGCGCAGGATGCACTGCTCAACCTTGGCGCAACGTCTTTGCTGACCCTGACCCGCCCAAGTGCCGACAGCACGCTGCTGACGCCGGGCATCATCGAACTTACCGGCATTGCCGGCGTGCCGGATGAAGAGTATTTCGGCCCCTTGTTAAGCATTATTCGCTATGGCGATTTCGACGAGGCCATCGCGCTCGCCAATCAAACCCGTTTTGGGCTGGCGGCCGGGTTGATTTCGACAGAGCGCGAACAGTTCGACCAACTGCTGCTGGAGGCGCGAGCCGGTATCGTCAACTGGAACAAGCCGTTGACGGGCGCGTCGAGCAATGCGCCGTTTGGCGGCATTGGCGCATCGGGCAATCATCGTCCGAGCGCGTTTTATGCGGCCGATTACTGTGCGTGGCCGATGGCCTCGCTGGAAAGCGACAAGCTTGAACTGCCGTCTGCGCTGTCACCGGGTATCGATTTTGGCGCGCAACGTTAAGCGCCGGGCCTTGTCAGGAGAACATAATGTCAGGATATGAAGTCAACTTTGATGGCCTGGTCGGTTTGACACACCACTATGCGGGCCTGTCTTTCGGCAACGAAGCCTCAACGCGCAATCAGCGCGCCGTCGCCAACCCCAAACTGGCGGCGAAGCAGGGTCTGCTGAAAATGAAAGCGCTGGCCGACCTCGGCTTCAAGCAGGGCGTGCTGCCGCCTCATGAAAGACCGCATCTTGCCACATTACGGCAAATGGGGTTTCACGGCACCGAGGCTCAGGTGCTGGCGCAGGCCAACGCCTATTCGCCCAGGCTTTTGTCGTCGTTAAGCTCTGCATCGGCCATGTGGGTCGCGAATGCGGCAACCGTTTCGCCTTCCGCCGACAGCGCCGACGGACGCGTCCATTTCACCGTGGCCAATCTGAACAACAAGTTTCACCGTGCCATCGAAGCGGAGACGACTTCGGCCATACTGCGCGCGACATTTAATCATGACCGGCATTTCGCGCATCATCACGCCTTGCCTCAGGTTGCCAGTCTGGGCGATGAGGGCGCGGCAAATCACAACCGTCTTGGCAGCGATTACGATAAGCCCGGCGTGCAGGTTTTTGTCTATGGCCGCGACGGCCTAATCGCCGGTGAAAACGAGCCGGTGCGTTATCCGGCAAGACAGACGCGACTTGCCAGCGACGCCGTTGCCCGTTTGCATCAACTCGATGCGCAGCGTACCGTGTTCGTGCAGCAAAATCCGCAGGCAATTGATCACGGCGTGTTTCATAACGACGTGATTTCGGTCAGCAATCGGCAGGTGTTGTTCCATCATCAGCAGGCGTTTGTCAATCAACAGGCCGCTTTCGACGAAATCCGTCGCAAGATGGCCCGTCTGGAATGCGAGTTCCAGCCCATCGAGGTGCCGCAGGCGCGTGTAACCCTTGATGACGCCGTTGCCACCTATTTGTTCAACAGTCAGTTGCTGAGTCGAGCCGACGGCAAAATGACCATCGTCGTGCCCGAAGAGTCGCGCCAGCATGCAGCGGTGTGGGATTACCTGTCGGACCTGCGCGACAGCGGCGGACCTATCGATCAGATTCAGGTCTTCGATTTACGCGAAAGTATGCGCAACGGCGGTGGCCCCGCCTGCCTTCGACTGCGTGTCGCGTTAAATGACACAGAACTTGCTGCCGTCAATCGCGGCTCCCTGATTGACGAAACGCTGTTCGCGCGCCTAAACCTGTGGATAGACAAACACTATCGTGACCGCATGACGCAGGAGGATCTGGTGGATCCCCACCTGTTGCTGGAGGTGCGTCACGCGCTGGATGAACTGACGCAAATCTTGCAGCTGGGCAATATCTATCCTTTCCAGCAAGGATAATCTTCACCACAGGGCAGGGAGCCTGTCTCTCTGCCCGACACTCGCTAATACGCCCCTACATAAACTTGCATGTTCCCCGTATTTTAATTGATGCTATGATTTGTTTTCGCGTCGTCTCGCATGAATAAACAACGGTTTGGGAAATAATGAGCTTTAAAGCGTTGCAAAAATCCGATTGGGTCAACCTGCTGATCGCCATTCCCGCCGGGATCATTGCCGCGCTGGTCACCATCGGTTTTCGGCTGGCCATCGGGGGCATCAACGGTCTGATGTTTTATAACGGCAGCGATATTACGCGCGCTTTCAATGAATACCCGCTGATCGTCTGGCCGCTGATAACCGCGGTGGGCGGCGTGATTGCGGGCTTCATTCTGCATTGGGCACTGCGCTACGAAGCGCGACACGGCAAAATGCCCGACTACCTCGACGTTATCGATCAACGCCTGCCCGGGATCCCCGTGGGCAGTACACTTCTTCGTTCACTGTCTTCCCTTGCCAGCATCGCCAGCGGCGGTTCCATCGGTCGCGAAGGGGCGATGGTGCAGCTTTCCGCGCTGAGCGGCAGCCTGCTTGGGCGTTTTACCCGTTTTACCTCGCTGCACCAATCCGATATTGTCGCCATGGCGGCGGCAGGCGGGCTGGCGGCGGTCTATCATGCCCCTTTTGCGGGTGCGCTGTTTGTTGCCGAAATTGCCTTTGGGGTTACGGCGGTCCAGCGGCTGATCCCGCTGTTTATTTCGGCGTCGGTCGCGGTGTTAACCGTGCGATCGCTCACTCACTATGCCCCGCTTTATCTCTATGCTTCCGCCAATTTTAGTCCAACGCCCGGCGCTATTTTTACCGTGCTGGCGATTGGGGCGGCCACCGGCATTCTCGGGCCGCTGTTTATTGCCTCGATAGATAAAGTGCGCAAGACCCTCAAACCCATCACTCACCCGGCAATGCGGCTGGGCCTCGGGGGATTGGGCGTCGGGCTGGTCGCCATGATCTCCCCGTTGGTTCTGGGCAACGGTTTTGAAGTGATTGACTTGATCCTGAACAACGGCGATTTACATACTTCGCTTGGGTTATTGCTGGTGTTGAAAATAGTGGCGACGGCGATAACTGTCGGTTCAGGCGCGGTCGGCGGGCTGTTCACACCTTCGCTGCTGATTGGCGCGGCAGGCGGGGCGCTGGTGTGTGTCTGTCTACAGGGGCTGGGGCTTGATCCAGGCCCGATGGGACTGTATGCGGCCATCGGCATGAGTGCATTGCTTGCCGCCACCAGTCACGCGCCGTTAATGTCCATCATGATGGCGTTTGAAATGACGCTGAACAGTTCGCTGCTGTTTCCGCTGATGCTTGCGACGGCCATCTCCTATGTGGTGGCCTCGCGCTTCAGGGCCAGCGGGACATATCCGGTCCTGACGCGCCTCAATGCGCGCTATATGGCGAAAAGTGATTTCGAAAACAGCACCGTTGCGTCGCTGATGTGTCCGTGCTCCAAAATGTATGTCGATTCCACGCTGGCGGAAGTGGTTAGCGAAGGGCTAAAGCAGCGCACCCGTTATGTCTATGTGGTGGACCGCGACGAGCGTTTCCTCGGCGTAGTCGCGACCAATGTGCTGGCGACGGGCATCATCGACGGTACGCTCGATAAATCGGGCGGGATAGACGCCTTTCTCGAGCATGAGTTTACCGTGCTGTATCAGCAATCCAGCTTCGAAGAAGCGTGGGCGGTCTTTAGCGCTTCACCGCTTGAACGAATGCCTGTGCTGGAGAATGCCGATTCCCGCCGCCTGTTGGGTGTGATTACCAAGGCGGCGCTGCTGAGCAAGGCGAAAGATTTCCTGTAATGGCGAACTCGACCCGATTTCAGAAAGCAAAACCGAATATTCGAAAATAAAATGAACGCTGCCCGTCCAGATTGGGGGGCGCTGATTCCCCAACCCAGCGCCTTGGCGGACCTTTTGCGACAGGATTCTCGTTTTGCACAGCTCATTGGGTAAAAAAGCCTGTTGATAACCGTTATCATTGAGTATTCTCAAGGTGATTAATAAATGTTCGTCGCTAACCCCTTGCTATAAAAGGGGCAATAGCGGCGAATAATTCATTTTCCCTATTGAGGATGCATGATGCTCCGCCGTTTCTTCTCTTATTACGCGCCTTATAAAAAACTCTTTTACCTCGATTTCGGCTGCGCCATTCTGGGTGGACTGCTGGAGCTAGGGTTTCCGATGGCGGTAAAACTGTTTATCGACAAACTCCTGCCCGCCCATGACTGGGTGCTGATCCTGGTTGCGGCGGTGGCGCTGCTGCTTGTGTATCTGCTCAACACGGCGCTGATGGCGATTGTGAACTACTGGGGACACGCGCTCGGCGTCGGCATTGAAACCGACATGCGCGAGCAGGCATTTAATCACTTGCAGAAACTCTCTTTCCGTTATTTCGACAATACCAAAACCGGTCACATCATTACCCACGTCACCAAGGATCTCGAAGAGGTCGGCGAAGTCGCGCACCACGGGCCGGAAGACCTCTTTATTGCCATCATGACCTTTATCGGAGCGTTTATATTGATGGCGACGGTTCATCTACAGCTGGCATTGATGACGATTATCATTGTGCCGTTTATGGGGTGGCTGGTCGGGCGTTATGGCGCGCAGATGACGGAAACCTGGCGTCGTTTGTTTGGTCAGGTCGGCAATTTCAATGCACGCGTTGCAGAAAGCATTGGCGGTATTCGGGTGGTTAAAGCCTTCGCCAACGAAAAGCATGAAGAGAAACTGTTTGCCAGCGATAACCTTAATTATCGCGTCACCAAGCTTCGCGCCTACCGCATCATGACCGCAAGTATCACCCTGAGCTATTTGAGCACTCGTCTTGTGCAGTTGGTGGTGATGATTGCCGGAACCTGGTACGTGGTGAACGGTACGTTAAGCTACGGCGGTTTTGTCGGTTTCCTGCTGCTGGTGGAGGTTTTCTTCCGCCCGGTTGCCAAGATTACCTCGGTAATGGAAAGTTATCCGAAAGGGATTGCCGGTTTTAAACGCTTTACGCAGCTAATCGATACCGCGCCCGATATCATCGACAAACCTGATGCTATCGATGTCGGCGCGCTAAAGGGCGACATCTGCTATCGCGATGTGGTGTTTGGTTATACCCCCGCCAGCAAAATCTTGAATGGCGTGAATCTGGCTATCAAGGCAGGCGAAACGCTGGCCTTTGTGGGTCCTTCCGGCGCGGGTAAAACGACGCTATGTTCCCTGTTACCGCGTTTCTATGACATCGACAGCGGAGCGATAACCATTGATGGCATCGACATCCGCGAGATGACCCAGCGCTCGCTGCGCCATCATATCGGTATCGTCCAGCAGGACGTCTTTCTGTTTGGCGGCACTATCCGCGAAAATATCCTTTATGGCCGACTCGATGCCAGCGAAGAAGACGTTTGGCTCGCAGCACGTCGTGCCAAGCTCGACGACATGATTGCCGAACTGCCGCAGGGAATGGACACCCTCATTGGCGAGCGCGGCGTGAAGCTGAGCGGCGGTCAGAAACAGCGCCTGTCGATTGCGCGCATCTTTCTGATGAATCCTCCCATTTTGATCCTCGACGAAGCCACCTCTGCGCTGGATACGGCGACCGAGCAGGCGATTCAACAGTCGCTGGCCGAGCTGTCGCAGGGCAGAACTACGCTGGTTATCGCCCATCGTCTCGCCACCATTCAGAATGCCGACCGCATTGTGGTCGTCGATAAAGAAGGCATTATCGAAGAGGGCAACCACGACGAGCTGATTATCAAAGGTGGGCGTTATGCCGATTTGTATCGCCTGACAGTTAGAGAGGGCAGCAGAAGCTAATTTCCGCATACCTAAAATGTCCAATTTAATTCCTGCCGTGACTATTCTTGTTTTATAAAAATCGATATTTGGCTTAAAGAAATGATTAACGGAAATTTAGGCCAAATATCCTTTAGCGTAATATTCGAATACCTTGCCCGTATTATTCATAAAATAACCAGTCGAGATAAAAATAGTTACCCTGCTATGCACTTTTTAAAGGCATGGGCGCTATTTCGCATTTAATTTATTTAATGATTGTTAACGGAAAAAAAGCTTTAAAAAAGGGGATCTATAGCACATTAAAAACACATTTCTTTAAGGAAGTTGCACCAAATGGACCGCATGCACCGTTTTGGTGCAACACGTTATGCAAAAAACGCATAAAATCAGTGGGTTACAAACTACATTTTGAAATATTAAGTTACAACTGCTTTCGATATTTTAACTAATAGCGCCGAACTTTTTCATTTTAACTTTTCGTGCTTAGTGCTACTGTTCGATTCGTTTTACAGATAGCAGCAATTATAAATATTAAGAAACTCACAGCCCGATATTTAAAATTTGGCATGGGAAAACTCAATAATAAGCATTCTAGGAACTCAAATAATGATGAAGCGCAGTGTTTTGGCCGTAGCGGTCTCCTTAATTGTTGTAACCACTGGTGCCAATGCCGCAGAGATTTATAACAAAGACGGTAACCAGCTGGATCTGTATGGCCGCGTAAATGGTAAACACTATTTCAGCAACGGCACCAGCAATAACGGTGACGGTTCTTATATGCGTCTGGGCTTCAAAGGCCTGACCAAAATCAATGATACGCTGACGGGTTATGGTCAGTGGGAATATCAAAACAACCTGAATAACTCCGAAGGGTCAGACGCTCTTAGCGGCAATAAAACCCGTCTTGGTTTTGCCGGTCTGAAGTTCTCGAAATACGGCTCCATCGATTACGGCCGCAACTATGGCGTAGTCTATGACGCGATCGGCTACACCGACATGCTGCCGGAATACGGCGGTGACTCGGCCAATACCGACAACTTCATGGTTGGGCGCTCTACAGGTCTGGCGACTTACCGTAACAAGAACCTCTTCGGTCTGGTTGAAGGCCTGAACTTTGCCTTGCAGTACCAAGGTAAAAACGAAGCGACCAGCGCGAGCAGCACGTCACGTCCAAACAGCCGTTCAAACGGTGATGGTTACGGCGCATCCTTAAGCTATGAAAATATCGGCGACACCGGCATCAGCGCGGTTATCGCAGGTTCTCGTTCAGACCGCACCAACGCGCAGTCTGCGGCCGCCATCGGTGGCGGTGACGAGGCGTCAGCCTGGTCTGCGGCGCTGAAATACGATGCCAACCAGATTTACCTGGGCGCAATGTACGAAGAGACTCGCAAGCAGACCAGCATTACGGCCAACGGCGTAGCGGGTTATGCCAACAAAACCCAGATTTTTGAAGCGGTTGCCCAGTACCAGTTCCTGAATGGTCTGCGTCCTTCACTGGCTTATGTTTCCAACAAGGCGAAAGATGTTGAAGGTGTGGGTGATGCCTACCTGTACCAGTATGTGTCTGTCGGCGCGACTTACTACTTCAACAAAAACATGTACACCTATGTTGACTATAAAATCAATACTTTGAGCGATAACGACAGCAGCAAGCTGGGTGGCAACAAGAAAGACGTCACCACTGTCAGCCTGACCTACCGTTTCTAAGAGCGGCAGTCGTCGGTATCCACGTATTACCCTTATCTGTGTCTGAAAAAGGTAATCACAAAGGCAGGGCCATCGGCTCTGCCTTTTTTTATGGCAAAAATTCCCCGCAGTTCATGATGTTACTCAATAACCTCACCCTATAGCCTTAGGTTATACCCTGTGGCTAAACAAGTATTCGCCGCCGGGGTGCGCGCATGAAATAGTCATGTTGTCAGGCAACGTTGCGTTGCGACCCCTACAACAATTGACGAGAGAAACTCATGCATCAAATCCCAATGCCATATCTGCTGTTTTTAGGTGACGTCATGGATCCTCTGGCCGCGAAAACCGCGCGCGGGATCCACGTCTGGCGTCCTGATTCCTGCGTAGGCCAGATTCGTCTGGCGACCGATTCCGTTTCTCTGGGCCTTGAAGAGATGGATATCGCGACGGCGAAAGCGCGCGGAGCGAAAACCATGGTATTGGGCACCGCCAATGCCGGAGGCAAACTGCCCGCTCACTGGCTCGAATCCGTTAAAACGGCTATTCGCGCCGGTCTCAATGTGGCCAATGGCCTGCATCAGGGGCTAAACGAGATCCCGGAACTGGTCGAACTGGCCGCCGAGCACAATGTCCAGTTGTTCGACGTACGCCACATGACGCCGGAACTGGACGTCGGCAGCGGTAAAAAACGCAGCGGCAAGCGTATTTTGACCGTCGGCACCGACTGTTCCGTCGGCAAGATGTATACCTCGCTGGCGCTGGAATCCGCGCTGCGCGAACTCGATATCAAGGCCGACTTCCGCGCCACCGGGCAGACCGGCGTGCTGATTGCGGGTGACGGTATCGCCATCGATGCGGTTATCGCCGATTTTATCTCCGGCGCGGTCGAAGCGCTGTCTCCGGCCAACGACGATGACCACTGGGACATCATCGAAGGGCAGGGTTCGCTGTATCACCCGTCCTACGCGGGCGTCAGCACGGGTCTTATCCACGGCGCACAGGCGCACCTGCTGGTGATGTGTCATGAACTGGGCCGTCCTCACATGCGCCATCTGCCGCATCAGCCAATGCCAACGCTGAGACAATGCGTGGATATCAACCTGCAAGCCGCAAGCCTGACCAGCCCCGACGTACAGCTTGCCGGTTTCTCCCTGAATACCTCCGGTGTCAGTGAAGCCGAAGCACGCGCCGCGCTTGCTGAAATCAGCCGCGAATTCGGGGTGCCGGCGACGGATCCTGTGCGTTTCGGCATCAAGGAACTGGCGCAGTCCATCAAGGATCGCGGCTTATGATTCAACTGAACGTCCAGACGGTCGAGCTGCCACTGTCTCGGCCATTTGCCATTTCTCGCGGCGTAAGAACGGCCGTGACGGTCGTGCGGGTGACGCTGATTGACGGCAACGTCGAGGCGATGGGTGAATGCACCCCCACTGCGCATTATCAGGAGTCGGCCGAAAGCGTCTGTGAGCAACTTGAACGGGTTCGCCCGCACATCGAAGCCGGTATGAACCGCGAGGCGCTGCAACGTGCGTTACCGGCAGGTTCTGCACGAAATGCCCTGGATTGTGCAATGTGGCGTCTCGATGCTGCAAAACAGGGCAAGACGGTTTGGCAACTGCTTGAAATGCAAGCACCTAAAAGCGTCATTACCGCCGAAACGTTGAGTCTGGACAGTGTCGAGAACATGGCGAACGCGGCCAAAAACGCCGTCGCACGCGGGGCAAAACTGCTGAAAATCAAGCTCGATCGCGAGCTGATTATCGAGAAAGTCGCCGCTATCCGTCTCGCTGCGCCGCTGGCTACTCTGGTCATCGATGCCAACGAAGCCTGGGGCGGCCTCGACCTTGAAAGTCTGTTCGAGGCGCTGCACGAATACAACATCGCGATGATTGAACAGCCCTTACCTGCGGGTAAAGACAAAGACTTGGTGCGTTGTTTGCATCCTATCCCTGTCTGCGCCGATGAAAGCTGTCACGTCCGTGCCGATATCGCCGGGCTGCGCGACCGCTACGAGATGATCAACATCAAGCTCGACAAGTGCGGCGGATTGACGGAGGCGCTGGCGATGGCCGCCGAAGCCCAAGCATTGGGTCTGCGTCTGATGGTCGGCTGCATGCTGGGTTCATCACTCGCGATGGAAGCCGCGCTGCCGGTGGCGGTACAGGCTGAACGTGTCGATCTCGACGGCCCCATCTGGCTTGCGGCCGACCATCAACCGGCCTTGCGTTATGCACAGGGTGAAGTCTGGCTTTAACGCGTTGCCGTAAGTCCGGCACGAAAAATTTGTCCATTTATTGAAAACACTGATTAAAGGAGCACGCTTTTGATGACTGAAATGCCCGTGAGTGAGGCGCCCGTAATCGAGTCTGCCGACCCCATGCTGTCGGAAAGCCGCAACCGGCCCATTTTGCAGGTAAAGGATTTATCAGTCAGCTTTGCTGGCCGTCAGGGCAAAACCCGGGCGCTCAAAGGCGTCTCCTTTTCTATTAATAAAGGTGAAGTGGTGGCCGTGGTGGGCGAAAGCGGCTCCGGCAAGTCCGTCACTTCATTGAGTATCATGGGACTGCTGGCCGATTCGGCAAAAATCGACGGCGGCAGTATCGATTTTACGACCCGCAGCGGCGTAAAACATGCGCTGGAGAAGATGGGGCCTGACGCACGCCGCACACTGCGCGGTCAGGAAATGTCGATGATATTCCAGGAGCCGATGACCTCGCTGAACCCCGTGCTGCGCGTAGGCGATCAGCTGACCGAAGGCCTGATCGACCACGGTATCGGCACCAAATCCGAGGCGCTGAACAAGGCGCGTCAATTGCTGAAACAGGTGCGAATTCCGGATGTGGAGCGCATTCTGAAATGCTATCCGCATGAGCTTTCGGGCGGCATGCGCCAGCGTGTGATGATTGCCCAGGCGCTGGCCTGCGATCCGGCCCTGCTGATTGCCGATGAGCCGACGACGGCGCTCGACGTCACCGTGCAGGCGCGCATTTTACAAATCTTGCGCGATTTACAGCGCGGGTCCGATATGGCGGTGCTGTTTATCACTCACGATATGGGCGTAGTGGCCGAAATCGCCGATCGCGTGGTGGTGATGTATCACGGCGAAGTGGTGGAAGAGGGCAGCGTTGAACAGATTTTTGCCCACGCGCAGCATCCTTATACCCGTGCGCTCCTGGCGGCGGTGCCAAAGCTTGGCGATATGCAGGGGCTTAAATGGCCGCGCCGTTTCCCGCTGATTCAACGAGAAGGGGCCGCTCTGCCCGTGGTCGCGCAAGCGCTGGCCGCCGACGATCAAACTACCGCCGACTACAGTAAACCGCCGTTGCTAGACGTGCGCGGGTTGCGGGTCTGCTATCCCCTTCGCTCCGGTATCTTGTCGCGCGTGACGCAGGAAGTGCACGCGGTGGAACAAATCGATTTCTCTATCTGGCCCGGCGAAACGCTGGCGCTGGTTGGCGAAAGCGGCTGCGGAAAATCGACCACCGGGCGCGCCATTCTGCGTCTGGTCGGCAGCGAATCGGAAAGCATTCATCTGGAAGGTCAGGAAATTACCCTGCTGCGCGATACGCCGTTTCAGGCGGTGCGTCGGCAGATTCAGATGGTGTTTCAGGACCCCTACGCCTCCTTGAATCCGCGCCTGACGGTCGGTTTTTCCATTGCCGAACCCCTGCTGCTGCACGGGCTTGCCAAATCGCTGGCCGACGCGACGCCAACCGTGAACAAACTGCTGAACAGCGTGGGCCTGGATCCCGCCGTGGCGCGCCGTTATCCGCACGAATTTTCTGGCGGCCAACGTCAGCGAATCGCCATTGCGCGTGCGATGGCGCTGCAACCGCAGGTGATTATCGCCGACGAGGCCGTCTCGGCGCTCGACGTATCGATTCAGGCGCAGGTCGTGAATCTGATGATGGATCTACAGCGCGACACCGGCGTGGCGTGGCTGTTTATTTCCCACGACATGGCGGTAGTGGAACGTATCGCCAACCGCGTCGCGGTGATGTATCTCGGACAAATTGTCGAGATTGGCCCGCGTGATGCCATTTTCAGCAATCCGCAGCACCCTTATACCCAGCGCTTGCTCAAGTCCGTGCCGGTCGCCGATCCGCTGAAACGCGCCGTGCGCGATTTCGATGACAGCGAAGTGAAATCGCCGGTGCACCCGGCCGGACTGCAGGTCGAAAAAGTGAAATACCGTCAGGTTTCCGACCACCACTGGGTTGCCTATAACTAAACAAAGCCATTGATTTTCAATCGACATTTCCGGGACATTCACAGGAGAAGTACATGCATTCGATGTTAAATCGCAAGACATTACTGGCCGCCAGCTTGACGCTGTGCTTTGCGACCTCGGCCTTTGCCAAAGATCTCAGCATCTCGATGTATGCCGATGTCACCGGCTTTGACCCGCACGATACCACCGATACGTTGAGCTATTCGGTGCAGACGGGTATTTTCCAGCGTCTTTTCGAATTCGACAACAAGATGAAGGTGATTCCGGTGCTGGCCACCGATTACACCAGCAACGACACGGCTACCGAATTTACCGTGAATCTGCGTCAGGGCGTCACCTTCCAGGACGGGACGCCGTTCAATGCCGATGCGGTTAAAATCAACCTCGAACGTCTGGCCAATCCCGAGAATCACCTCAAGCGCAACGGCTTGTTCAGCATGATCAAATCCGTTGACGTTACCGCGCCGTATCAGGTGAAAATCACCCTGAACAAACCGTTTGGCGCGATGATAAACACGCTCGCGCACCCGTCGGCAGTGATGCACAGCCCGGCGTCGCTGAAAGCCTATCCGAAAGAGGCCGATCTCAGTGTGCATCCGGTCGGAACCGGTCCGTTCAAATTCGTTGAATGGCAGCAGGGCAAAGACGTCAAACTGGTGAAATACGACAACTATTGGCAGAAAGGCTGGCCGAAGGTCGATTCCATCACCTTCTATCCTACGCCGGAAGACTCCACGCAGGTTGCCAAGCTGAAATCCGGCGCGGTACAGGCCGTCTATCCGCTGCCGTCGGATCTGGTCGATACCGTGAAAAACGATCCTAAGCTGGATATTCAGCGCGACCCAGGCATCTACCTTTATTACATCGCGTTCAACACGCAGATGAAGGAATTCAAAGATGTCCGCGTGCGTCAGGCAATCAACTACGCCATCGACCGCAACATCTGGCTCAAAGTCGGCTTTGCCGGTCTGGGCGAAGCCTCGACCTCGCCGCTGCCGAAAAACGTTCAGTTCTATCAGAAACAAACCACGCCGGATTACAGCTACAACATCGCCAAGGCGAAGGCGTTGCTGAAAGAGGCGGGGTATCCCAACGGTTTCGAGGTAGAAATGTGGAGTTCGAACAAAACCGACCGTATTCGCACCGGTCAGTTCATCAAGCAGCAACTGGGCATGATTGGCGTGCGCGTCAAGCAGATGCCGATGGACGCGGGCAGCATCAACCAGCGCTTGTGGAGCACGCCGAATCCGGCCGATGCCAAGGTGCAGATGTACTACGGGGCCTGGTCAACGTCGACGGGTGATGCCGACTGGGCGCTGCGTCCGCTGTTTGCTACCGAATCCTTTATTCCGAAAGGTTACAACGTCTCTTATTACAGCAACAAGGCGGTGGATGCCGACATCAGCGCCGCGCTGCAAACCGCCGACATGGACAAACGTAAAGCCGCCTATGACGATGCCCAGAAACTGCTGTGGGCCGATGCGCCTGTGGCATTCCTTGGCTCACCGGACAATCTGGTTGGCAAGACCAGAGATCTCTCCGGCGTCTTCATGCTGGCCGACGGTACGCTTTTGTTCAATCAGGCCCAGTTCAAGTAGTTGATTCAATAAGTGTCTTTATACGGCGGGCAGTCACCACGGCCCGCCGTCTTGCCGTCTTTGGTTAAACCCATTTTGTCTTCGGGGTACAGGATTTTATGCTGACATATTTTTTCCGCCGGATACTGGAAATGATCCCGGTTTTGCTGGTGGTGTCATTACTGATATTTGCTTTTATCAAGCTGCTGCCGGGTGACCCTGCGCGTATCTATGCCGGTCAGGATGCGTCTCTCGAGCAGGTAGAGTCAGCGCGGCAACTGCTTGGTTTGAACGATCCTCTTCCCGCCCAGTATTGGCACTGGATTACAGGGGTATTCAAAGGAGATTTAGGCACCACCTACCGCACGCGTCAGCCGGTCGTCAGTGTTATTGAAGCCGGTTTCATGCCGACGCTGTATCTGGCGATGGCCGGGTTCGCCTGGTCCGTGGTGCTGGGATTGGTAATTGGCGTCTGGTCGGCGCTGAAACGCGGAAAATGGCAGGACTGGACCCTGATGAGCTTTGCGATTGGCGGCATTTCCATGCCGCCGTTCTGGCTCGGATTGCTGCTGATTCAGTTTGTTGCCATGCCGTTTGGCATTTTTTCCGTCAGCGGATTCAACAAGCCCAGCGACATCATCCTGCCTGCCATTACGCTCGGCTCCTCCGTGGCTGCGGTGATGGCGCGCTTTACACGTTCCGCCTTCCTCGACGTGGCGCAGGAAGATTATGTGCGCACCGCCAATGCCAAAGGGCTGCGCGCGCGGCTGGTCACCTGGAAACACATCATGCGCAATGCGCTTATTCCGGTGATCACCATGCTGGGTTTGCAGTTCGGATTTCTGCTCGGCGGCTCGATTATCGTCGAAGCGGTGTTTAGCTGGCCGGGTCTGGGCTGGTTGCTGATTCAGTCGATTCAAACGCAGGACCAGCCAGTGATTCAGGCGCTGGTGATGCTGTTTGTCTTCGAGTTCATCCTTATCAATACGCTGGTTGACCTGCTGTACGCCGTGGTCAATCCTGCGATTCGACTGAATTAGGAGTCACTATGGTTCAGCCTGTGAATACCTTGCCGCAACAGGAACCCGTTGCGGTCGTGAGCAAGGCGGCGGAGGATATCCGTTCGCCGTGGCTGGATTTTTTCCAGTCGTTTATTCGTCATCCCATGGCGGTCGTTTCATCGATTTTCATTCTGCTGCTGATTATGGTGGCGGTGCTTGCGCCATGGATTGCGCCCTATGACCCGCAGGTGCCCGACTGGATGGCGCTCGGCGCGGGTCCGTCTTCGGCACACTGGTTCGGAACAGACGATCTGGGGCGCGACGTGCTCAGCCGCATCATTTTCGGCGCGCGCATTTCGCTGTATGTCGGCCTGCTTTCCGTCACGCTTGGCATGATCCTCGGCGTTTTTCTGGGTCTGCTGGCCGGTTATTACGGCAAATGGCTGGACATGCTTATCATGCGCGGATCCGACGTGCTGTTCGCCTTTCCGGGCGTGATGCTGGCAATTGCCGTGGTTGCCATTCTCGGCCCGGGCCTGAATAACGTGATTATTGCCGTGGCAGTTTTCAGTGTGCCGGTATTTGCCCGCATCGTGCGCGCCTCGACGCTGTCTATCAAGCAAAGCGCCTATGTCGAGGCGGTGCGCTGTGTCGGCGCACCCGATCGAGTGGTGCTGCTGCGCCATATTCTGCCGGGCACGCTGTCGAACGTGATCGTCTACTTCACCATGCGTATCGGCACCAGCATTCTGACCGCCGCCAGCCTGAGTTTCATCGGCCTGGGGCCGGAGCCGGACGTCCCTGAGTGGGGCAATATTCTGGCGATGAGCCGCAATATGATGATGGCAGGCAAATGGAACGTCAGCGTCTTCCCCGGACTGGCGATTTTCCTGACCGTACTGGCTTTCAACCTGCTCGGCGATGCATTACGCGATACGCTCGACCCCAAGTTGAAAAAATAAATCATCGTCGTCATTGATGCCGTCGGCGTCGTGGCGGCATCTCGCGCAAGATGTCTGACGCAGGTGACTGGATTGATGGAAGAAAATAAACATGACTGATTTCACCCGGCAGGGCGTGCGCGCACTGTTGACCCGCTGGCAGCAGCAGCGGCAGATTTTTACCCCGCGTTTTGCAATGGGGGCGACCAACAGTCTTGGCGACGTGGCTGGTGTTAAGGTCGGACACAGCACGCTTGACGAGGGCGAGATTCAGACCGGCGTGACGGCCATTGTTCCGCCGGGCGACGCGCTCTATACCCATCCCTTGCCCTGCGGCGCGGCGGTGCTCAACGGCTTTGCCAAACCTGTCGGGCTGGTTCAGGTCATGGAGTTGGGCGAGCTGCAAACGCCCATCCTGCTGGGCAACACCTTTGCGGTCGGCACCTTGTTCAATGCCATGGTGCGAAAAAGCTGCATGGATTTCCCGCAGATAGGGCGCGGCAGCGCAACAATAAATCCGCTGGTGCTGGAGTGCAACGACGCCTTTCTTAACGATATTCAGGCCATGGCTATCAGCGAATCCCATGCATACGATGCCTTGACCGCTGCTGCACCGCAGTTTGCCCGCGGCAGCGTGGGGGCAGGGCGCGGCATGAGCTGTTTCGGGCTGAAAGGCGGCGTCGGCACCGCGTCGCGCGTTGACGAAAAACGTGGTATCACCCTCGGCGTGCTGGTGCTGGCAAACTTTGGCGTGCTGTCTGAACTGACGCTGGACGGTGTCCGCATCGGCGGTGAAATCGAAAGTCTGCTGCCGGAACTGGCTCCGCAGGTGGATGCCGGTTCCATCATCATCATCATGGCCTGCGATGCGTATCTCGACAGTCGTCAGTTAACCCGTATTGCCCGTCGTGCAGGCGCCGGACTTGGCCGCCTTGGCAGCTACTGGGGCCACGGCTCGGGCGACATTGCCGTGGCGTTTTCTACTCGACGGGAGGGAACGCGCCTGCCCGACGACGAGCTGGAATCCCTGCTGGCCATGGCCGCCGATGCCACGGAACACGCCGTGCTCGATGCCATGCTGGCCGCCGAGACGGTGGTCGGTTTCCAGCAACATTATCGGCTTGGCCTGTCCAGCGTGCTGGATGAGTTGTCCGCTCGCCAACCTTTTGCCACCTCCCTTGAGAGTTCGAAATGAAAGTCTTTATCTCTGCCGACATCGAAGGCATCGCGGGCGTTATGCGCCCCGAGCAGTGCAGTCCGGGCAACGTCGAGTATGAAACGGCGCGAGGATTGATGGAGCAGGAAGTGAATGCCGCTATTGCAGGCGCTTTCGACGGCGGCGCGACGGAAGTAGTCGTCGCCGACAGCCATGCGATGATGAAAAATCTGCGTGCGGCCAATATCGACCCGCGAGCGCGGCTGGTGCAGGGTAAACCTCGGGCGCTGTCGATGCTCGAGGGGTTACAGAATCAGCCCTATGACGGCATGATGTTTGTCGGCTTTCACAGTGCGGCGGGAGAGCACGGCGTGTTGGCGCACACCATCAATGGCAGCGCGTTTTATCGGGTGAAAATCAATGGCAGCGTCATGGCCGAAACCGATTTGTATGCCGCACTGGGAGCCGAATGCAACGTGCCGCTGTGGCTGGTCACGGGCGACGACTGTTTGCAGGCGTGGGTTAATCGCCGCTATCCGCAGGTAGAGTACGTCTGCGTAAAGCGCGCCATTTCGGCCCATGCCGCCGAATCGATAAGCCCGCAGGCCGCGCAGGAAAAACTCCGCGAACGTGCGGCGCAGAGTGTTAAAGCCGCGCCGAATCACATCGAACGCCGCTTCGGCTGCCCCTATAAGCTCGAGTTGATGGTACTCAAACCCGTTCTCGCCGACCTGTTTTGCATGGTGCCGGGCGTCACGCGCCTTGACGCGGTCACCGTCGGCTTTTCCAGTTCTACCATGGCCGGAATTATCAGTCTGCTGGGTGCGTTTTCCTATCTTGCCTCGACGCAAAAGTAATACGTTTTATGGCTAATCTAATGAGGATTTAAGCATTGGATTAGCCAGTAATTCCTTGAGAAATCGGTTTTTTCTCGTAGCATGTTGAGAGTTTTTCAGGCGCTGGAATGCGTGCATGCATCGGCGACAAGTGACAACCCCTAGGAGCAATCATGAGTAGCGAAAATCCTGCGCTGGTGTTATCCGAGCGTATTCAGCGCGTCACGGTATCGGGTATTGCCAGGGCGAAACAGCTTACCGACAGTCTGAAAGAGGCCGGTGTCGATATCCTCGATATGACCACAGGCGAGCCTGATTTCCAGACTCCCGAGCATATCAAGCAGGCTGCCTATGCCGCTATCGAACGCGGTGAAACGCGCTACACGTCTGCCTCCGGCACCAAGGCATTGCGCGAAGCGGTGCAGCGAAAATTACGCCGCGAGAACAACCTTGATTATGACGCCGACGAGATAGTCATTTCCAACGGGGCCAAGCAGATCATCTTCAACGCCTTTACCGCGACCTTGAATCATGGCGATGAAGTGTTGATCCCGGTGCCTTATTGGCCGAGCTTTCCGGATAACGTGCGCTTCAACGGCGGCAAACCCGTGTTTCTCTCGTGTCCGCTGGAGCAGCAATTCAAGCTGACGCCCGAACAGCTTGAGCAGGCCATCACGCCGCTGACCCGCTGGCTTGTGCTGAACAACCCGAGCAACCCAAGCGGAGCGGTGTACGACGCCAGCGAACTTGCCGCACTGGCGCAGGTGCTTCGCCGTCATCCGCATGTCTGGCTGATGCTTGACGAGCTTTATGAACATGTACTGTTCGATGAACGCCAGCATGTGAGCCTGTTGAATATCGCCGCCGACTTACGTGCTCGCACGCTCCTGGTGGGCGGGGCGTCGAAAACCTACGCCATGACCGGTTGGCGAGTCGGCTACGGTGCCGGACCCAGAGCATTGACTACCGCCATGGCGCTGGCGCAACTGCAAAATACCTCGGGTGCCAGTTCGGTCAGCCAGGCTGCGGCGGTCGCGGCTTTCGATGGCGGCGTAGCGTTTATCAAGCCGCAGGTGGCGGCCTATCAGTATCGTCGTGACGTGCTGGTCGAGGCTTTGTCGCAGGTGGAGGGATTGGCACTCGCATCACCGCAGGGCGCATTTTTCGTCTTTTGCCATTGTGGCGGACTGCTTGGACGCCAGCGCCCGGATGGACAGACGTTAACGACCGAAGCCGATGTCGTGGCCTACCTGCTGGAAAACGGCGTCTCTGGCGTCGGTGGCAGCACCTATGGCCTGTCGCCGTATTTCCGCCTGTCGATTGCAACCGATAACGCCACCGTCGAAGAAGCCGGAAAACGCATCGCCGCCGCCTGCGCAAAACTTGGTTAGGGAAGGGCAGATAAACGCGAGGGGAGTTCTCCTCGCTTTTTACTGGTTTTCTTCACCAATGAGTTCAGGTGAGGTTACTCGTTATTTTTCAGACATTGAAACTTTGGCATTCGACAACATGACGGCGCGCATTTCGTCATGCTTCATCCGCCTGAATGTTTGCATGCGTCACTGCTTCATTTTCATGAGACAACTCAAAATCATGGTTAATCAATGATGGCAGAAAACAGAGAGAATGATTGACCACTTCCAAAGTTCTGAAGACAGCATGTTCGTTCCTTGATTAAATTATTTCAATAATTCATTACTTATCAATGAATTATCAATCTATTGTATCAAGGGGCAAGGCCTGAAATACAGACAGCGTTTTTTTATCGATAAAGCAAATCTACTGTTAATTTGGCAAAGCCAGATTTATCAAAATCTGTCAGGATGTCTTCCTAAGTTTTGAGGCCAGTGTCGTTTTCAGGAGTCTAGCTGTATGCGTTTGCGTCATATCGAGGTATTTCAGGCGGTTTTGCAGGCGGGGAGTGTCAGCGGCGCGGCACGGTTGCTGAATGTTTCGCAGCCGAACGTCAGCCGCGTGTTGAATCATGCCGAGCAGCAACTCGGGTTTAATTTGTTTGACCGCACGCCGCAGGGATTAATCATTACGCCGGAAGGCCGCCGCCTGATGCCCGAAGTCGAGGCGCTGTTCAGCCATATTCAGGCCATTGGTTTTCTGGCGGAGCAGTTGCGCCAGGGCGAGGGTCAACACGTAAGAATCGGTTCGGCGCACGCGCTCGGGCACAGCGTGATGGCCCCGGTACTGGTTGATTTCCATAAAAAAATACCGGCAGGTACGGTCGAACTGGTGACCGGACATTTTAATACGTTAAGTCAGGATCTGTTGCAGTATAAAATGGATTTCGCGCTGGCGTTTGGCGAGCAGGTTTCGGCCGAACTGGTATCCGAAACCCTTTTCACCGCCAATATGGTTGCGCTGCTGCCCCTGGATTGCCCGATAGACGGCCCGGTTTCCCTACAGTGGTTGAGTGAAAACAATCTGCTGATGCTGCAACAGCAGGATCCCCTCGGACAGGTGTTGAATCGCGTGTTACGTGAGCAGGGACTTACTCCGCGCGCCTCGCTGCACATCAAGACCTATTCGGTTATTGCCGATATGGTACTGGCCGGTGGTGGCGTGGGGGTCGTGGATACCTTTACTGCCCGCCGCTATCTCCATCAGTTGAAGATTGTGCCAGTGATTGAACCGCTGCCTTTTGACGTGATTTTACTCAGTCGCCGTGACCAACCCCAGTCGCAGGTCGCGCTGGGGTTGCAGCAGCTAATTCGCCACAAGCTGTGGGAATTACAGGGAAATTGACGGCGAGGTTTAAATCTGCGTGGCTTTGAACAGCGCGGTCAGCCCCAGACCGCCCGCAATGCCCAGCATCGCCATGGCAAACGGGGAGTGTTGCTGAGTCTGCGCCGCCGTTTGCTGTCTTATCAACTGACTGAAAAGCCGCGTCACCATAATGCCGCCCGAGGCACCATACGGATGGCCCAACGCAATGGCGCCACCCTGTAAATTGATGCGCTGTTCGTCCACTCCAAGCTGGTCGACAGACCCCAGCACCTGCGCGGCAAAGGCTTCGTTGAATTCAATGGTGCCCACATCATCCAGCGTGAGCGCCTTCTGTCGAGACAATAATTTTTGCGTCGACGGCACCGGACCCAGGCCCAGATAGTTGGGATCGACACCCGCGCTGCTGGCATCGACAAACAGCAACCCGCGCGTGAAGCCGAGTTCCCGCGCCTTTTTGCGGCTTAACACCAGGAGCAGCGAGGCACCGTCGTTGACCGGGCAGCAGTTTCCGGCCGTCACACTTCCGTCGACTGAAAACACGGGGTTCAGTTTTTCGAGTCCGGCAAGGGAAATGGTCGGGCGCGGACACTCGTCTATCTTCACGGTTTTGCCCTCGACCAAAACGCTGACTATTTCGTCGTCGAACAGCCCTTTGTCACGGGCTGCCAATGCGCGCTGGTGGCTGCGCAAAGCAAAAAGATCCTGCCTTTCTCGCGAGATATTGCCCTGCCGCGCGACATTCTCGGCGGCGAATCCCATATCCGGATCGCCGATTTCGTCAGGAGAAAAACGCGCACGGGCATAAAAACGCGGCATCTGTTTCAGGCTATGCGGTTTTTCGACCCGCCACGGCGCGGTGCTGACACTCTCGACGCCTCCGGCCAGATAACAGTCACCGGCTCCGGCCTGAACCAGACGGCAGGCATGAATCACTGCCTCAAGTCCCGAACCACATTGACGGTCGAGTGTCACGGCGGGTACGGAAACCGGCAATCCGGCATGCAGCGCCGCCAGGCGGGCGATGTTTCCGCCGCCGCCGATGGCATTGCCGATAATCACTTCATCGATGTGTGCCGCCTCTACACGGGATTCATCCAGTATTCGGGTAAACAGCGGCGCGAGCAGCGCCTCCATACTGACCGTGGCATACATGCCGTAGGCTTTGCCGATGGCCGTGCGGTAGGCCTTGACGATGACGGGTTGCTGGTCGTCTTGTGGCTGATAATAGAGTGGAACGTCATTCGAATTCATGATTGATGAACCTCTGCCTGAGCACGGCGCGTTTGATTTTTCCGCTTGGCGTCAACGGCCACTGTGTGAGGGGGATAAAGCGGGAAGGTAATTTATATTTGGCGAGCCGCGCCAGACACAACGCAGGCAATTGCGCCACGTCGAGAGACGGGCTTTCAATAAAGGCTACCAGTGTCTTGCCACGATATTCGTCGTCAATTGCCAGCACCACGGCTTCAGTGATTCCGGCCAGCGATTTGATGACAGATTCCACTTCCGAGAGGTAAATATTATTGCCCCCGCTGACTATCATGTCCCCACTACGGCCAATCACCACAAGGCGGCCGGCATCGTCAATATACCCCATATCATGGACCGTCGATCCCCAGGGTTTATTGCAAAACGCATGGCCATCATCGCCCCACAAATAACCCGAGCAGACCTGTTCACTTTGCAGAAATATCGTGCCTGGCGTACCGTTTGGCAAAAGGTTTCCCTCGCGGTCGTGAATAGACCAACTGACTTCGGGAAAGGGCAGGCCGACGGTCGCTATTTGCGCATCGACATTTTGGTCGGTCAATGAAGACACGGCAATAAAGCCGAGTTCAGACGCGCCATAATATTCCTGAATCTTCGCGTGCGGAAATATCTCTCGGGCCTGACGAAAATGATTCATCTCGAGTTTTGCGCCTGCGCTAAGCAGATGCGTGACCGTGCCGATGCTCGCCGTTTCCAGCCGCGCGAAGGCGCTAAGCATCGTTGGCACCAGCACCAGACGAGTAATTTCATCTCGGGCAAGCCTTTCTAGCGCCGCGGCGGCATCCCATTTCTGCATGCAATAGAAGGTATGACCGGCGTCCAGCGCTTCATTGAGACAATATAGCCCGATGCCATGAAACAAAGGACCCGGAAAGAGGGTGGACGACGTGGATGCCAGGTCGAAAATCTGCCGGCCATTTCTAAAACTCACCCGCCACGAGTGTCGAGAACGGCTAAATGCCTTGGGCGTACTGGTGGTACCCGACGTGAAGTTGACCAGAAAAGGCGTGGCGGCATCCATCTGGGCAATAAACTGCCGGCGCGCCGCGTTATCTGTCTCGGTCGAAAGATTATCGACATCCAGTACGGCAATATTCAGGGCTTTCGCCAGCGTTATCAGGGAAGTTTGGGAGCTTCTCACCAGCAGGAGGTCAGGCAAAAGACGGCCAAAAACATCCGAAAGCTGTTCGCCCGGCAAGTGCGGATCGATAACCGCGCACGTGTAGGTATTGGCGGTCGCCGCCAACCAGGCCGGAGCAAATGCCAAATCGTTGCCCAACGCAACGGCGATCACTGACGCCTTTGGCTCGGGCGAAACGGGCAGAACGTCATTAATTGCGCAGAAAATCGAGAGCGATTGCTGCCACAACTGTTGCCAGTTCAGCGTTTGCCCCTCCATATTAATGGCAATACGCGAACCCTGCGTTTCAGCGTGCTGTTTGACCTTGTCATGAACCGGCATAAATTATACCGCCTCGATAAACGAGAAATTAGCGGTTAGCCGTTCACGTGTTTCTTCAGGAATAGGACGCGGTTTATTATCATCAATATTTACACACACCCAAACCAGTTTACCTTCGGCACAAATAACCTTTTTATCTTTAATTTCCAATTTGATATTAAAGATTAAACTGCTATTTCCGAGCTTCTCGATAAAGACAGCCGGAATTATCATATCGTCGACCGTCAACGGATGGAGGAAAATTGCCTCGCATTTTTTGACATGGTAGGATACGCCGGACGTTGCCGGTCGGAAATACGGGAGCAGGTCATAGGCGCGTAATTGATTGACGACCGCATCTTCGAAGTAATCCAGATACACGGAATTATGCACGTGACCATTGAGATCAATATCTCGCATTGACACTCGAAACGCATCGATCTCATGATGTTGACTCATTAAAACTCATACCCCTTAGCGGTTTTCTCTGAAGAAAATGTTACATGAAAGATAAAGCGCTCACCAGAGCAATAGTCAGAGAGTTCGGGCCAATTCAGGACGTGGTACAGCTTGAGCAATTGCCGTTGCCGCCCCTCGCGGCAGGCGATGCCCGCGTTAAAATGGTCTATGCCACCATTAATCCTTCAGACATCATTACTATTTCCGGCGCGTACCGCTCGCGGATTTCCGTGCCTTTTGTGCCGGGTTTTGAAGGGGTTGGCGCTATCATTCAGGCACCGGACGGCGCACGTCTTCCCGTTGGCCAGCGTGTGTTGCCTATCGGCAGCATGGGCAACTGGCAGACCTTCAAAGATACCAGACCCGAGTGGTGTTTTACGCTGCCGGATTTTATCAGCGACCGCCAGGCGGTGAATAGCTACGTCAATCCGATGACGGCATTGCTGATGTTGACGGAAGCGCTGGACTTTAAGCCGGGTCAACGTATTCTCATCAATGCGGCCAATTCCGCTATTGGCAAGATGTTGATTCGTATCGCCAATACGCTGCGCCTTACCCCGATTGCCGTGGTGCGTAAAGCCGAAAACCTTGCCCTTTTCGACGATTTTCAGGTTGAATCGGTTTTAAATTCCGGTGGCCAAGATTATTCGCAGGCGCTCGAGCGCATCAAGCGCAGCGGCGGCGTAGACGCCATTTTCGATTGTATTGGCGGTGAAGAGTCGCTGACCTTTGCCGAGGTCTTGATTCCGGGCGGCCAGTTTATTCATTACGGATTACTGTCTGGAAAGCCCGTGCCGCCGCAGTTCTGGCGTACGCGTCCCGATATTCGCTTTATGAATTTCCATCTCCGCCAGTGGATCCACAGTCAGGAAAAACCGGTGGTGCAGCGGAAAATCGATGAGGTAATGGCGTTGATTCGTGATGGCATTGTTCATACCGATATTGCCACCGCATTCAGGCTCGAGAATATTGCCGATGCCATAGACGCCGCACTTTCCGGCGAACTAAAAGGCAAGATTCTGATCGAAATATAAAACAGAGCATGCGTCAATAAAACAGCGGCCGTCATTCACGAGCCGCTTTTTTTTATGATTTGAGCAACTGGGTTTTTGTTATTTCCGCGCCGTCAAGGTCGGATAAGCTTTACGAACCGGTCTGACGATAAGCACGGCAAGAATAACTTTAATAATATCGCCCGGAATAAAGCCCATCGCACCTATTGCCGCCTGGCTCAACGTAATTTTAGCAAAGGCGGCAATCCACGGAATGCCGGAAGAATAGATAATTACGATACCGCCAAGCGTAATGAATAACGCCTCTTTGGCGACAGACAATGAACGAATATTCTTCTCATACAAATAGCCTATCACGAGTGCGGCAATCGGCCATGCCAAGATAAATCCGCCACTCGGGCCCATGAAAATACCTAGACCGCCGCGTCCACCGGCCAGCAGCGGCAAGCCCACCATGACCAGCAGGTCAAACAGCACCATCGCCAGCGCGCCGCGTTTTGCTCCGGCAATCGCACCGGCCAGCATTGGCCCCATTGATTGTGCGGTAATCGGCACGGCAATAATTGGCAATGTGAAGGCCGGAAACAGGCCCATCGCGGCCGTGATTGCAGCGAATAATGCAATATAGACAATATCTTTCGTCGACATCTTAATTCTCTTTTTTGGCGGAGTGTTTACGGCGATAGGGTGACTGCGGGTCGTAGGCACGCGCTTCGAGCGCGGCGGCAATGCTGTCGGCCATTTTCAACGTGCGAATAATTACCGGAATTGCCACGGCAATGACACTGTGATTCAGGCCGCGCGCCTTCTGCGCTTCACGCACTTCCTGAGTGATGGCGGCCAGCACCGGAATAAATCGCAGCGCCAGAGACAGCGCCAGACTTATTTTTGCCGGATTGATACCGACGAAATATAACCAGGTCAGCCTTTTTTCCAGCGCCTCTATCATATCTGAACTGCGCGTCGTCAGTGTAATCAACGAAGCCATCAGTAATAACGCACTAAGCCTTAAGACAACCAGTAACCCCGATTGCGCATTGACGATTAACCACTGCACAACAAAGAGCACCAGCAGGATGACCAGCATCGGTTTTATTTGTGCCAGCATCACTTTCAGCTTGATTCCGGCCAGTGGATAAAGCAGCACAATAACGGCAAGACTAACTCCCGCAATGCGCCAGTCAGGATACACAAACAGCAGGGTACCCAATACCGCCAATAAGATAAGCTTTAATCCGGGCGGCGTGCGGTGAATCCACGAGCGGCCGGGAATATAGTCGCTGAGGGTCATGACATCATCCGTACATAAGCCGCAAGCGCCACGGAGGGCACATCGTCGACCACAATTTTTCCGCCATCAAATACCAGCACCCGATCAAACCCCTGCAAAAAATCGAGATCATGGGACACCACAATGGTTTTCTGTTCCATCTCGTCTATGGCCTGGGCAATGCGTTTTTTATTACGCAGATCCAGAAGGGTCGTCGGCTCGTCAAACACGATGTAATCGGGTTGCATGACCAATACGCCCGAAATCGCCATCAACTGTTTTTGTCCGCCGCTCAGCAAATGCGACGGATGTTCTCGAAAGGATTCCATATCGTAGCGCGCCAAAGTGTCATCGATACGCTGTTGAATCACCTCTTTCGGCAGGCGCAGGTTTTTCATGCCGAAGGCGAGATCTTCTTCCACGATAGGGAAAACGATTTGATTGTCGGGATTCTGAAAAACGAAACCGACCTTGCGGCGCACGGCTTTGCCTTCATCACGGGTATTCAGGCCGTCGACAATAACATCGCCACTGTCGGGGATTAGCAAACCGTTGAGCAGGCGCGCGAACGTGCTCTTGCCGCAGCCGTTGCTGCCCACCACGCCGATGCGTTTTTCAGAAAGTTGCAGGCTGATATCCCTGAGCACCTGACGGTCGCCAAAGGCGTGCGACACCTGTTTTAATTCCAGCATGGGCTGATTTCTCACTGTGAAGGCGGCTTAAAGAGTGCGGATGATATCGATATCGCCAGCATTATAACGTGTCACGTTGCCTTCGCCGTCGGCGAGACAAAGGTGCCCCTCGGGCGTTACCGCCGTGCAGATGCCTGAACCCCATTCGCTGCGATCGCGGTCGAGCGAAATACGCAGCTTGTCGCCGCGTCCGAACAGGTGGCGATTATAATTTTCGCAAAGCGGCGCGAAACCGGATTCCAGCCATTGCGCAAGGTAGTGGCTCCAGCGAACGGTGATGGCCTGCGCCAGCGCTTCCAGCGAAATATCAACCTCATCGGCCAGCGAAAACGTCTCGTAAGGCACATTTTCAGGGCGGCTGACCAGATTAACACCAATGCCGACGTAAAGAACTTTGCCGACCAGTTCGATCAAGGTTCCAGAAACTTTATGACCATTAATCAGCAGATCGTTGGGCCATTTTATTTTTGCCGTGGCCCGTGCTGAAAGCAGGGGTTGAATCACGTCATGCAGGGCAAGACCGGTCATTAACGCAAGCGTCGCCAGATCAGGGCGAGAAAGCGGGGCGGTGATGGCGAAGGTCAACGCGAGGTTGCCGTCAGGGGTTTGCCACACGCGGTCAAAGCGCCCGCGACCTGCCGTTTGTCTGCCCGAAGCAATGGCAAAGCCGGGTGCCTTGCCGCCGTCGACCTGTCTTTTCGCTTCGCTGTTGGTGCTGTCGACTTCTTTGTAGAAACTGATTTCCATTTATTTTCTTACTCGTCCAATGGTCAGTTGTTCAACCATTGCTGCCGGTGATAAAGACATAACAAATTCAATTGCCCGACAAATATCTGCGGTTTCAATCATCTCCTGAGGGCTCAAACCCGAACCCTGCGACATGTCCGTATCGACCACATCCGGGCACAGCACCGTGACGCGAACATTTTGCGGCGCCAGTTCACGACTTAACGACAGACTGTAGCCGACCAGCGCATGTTTGCTGGCCGCGTATCCGGCAATGCCGCCAAAAGGTTGCAGGCCGCTGACGGAAGACAGGTTGAAAATACGCCCCGGTGCCGCGCGGGAAAGTGCGGGAATACACAGTTGACACAGGTGATGAATCGCGGTGACGTTGGTGTCCAGCATCGCGGAAAAATCACTCAGCGTCGCGTGGCTTGAACCCGGGCGAAAAATACCGGCGGCATTGACCAGCACGTCCAACTGCGGCAATGCGCAAAGCAGCGCACTCACCTGCTGCGCGACCGCCGCGGCATCGCAGAGATCGACCGCCAGTGTCTGCACCCTTTGAGACGCGTGCAACGGCAGCGATTTTGCAACGGCATCCAGCTTATTGGCATCCCGCGCCAGCAGAATCAGGCTATAACCTTGCTGTGCAAAATGATGCGCTACCTGTCGCCCAATTCCTCGGCTCGCCCCTGTTATCAGCGCTACTCGTTGAGTCACATTAACCCTTTAATTTATAAGTAATTGATATTTATGGTGATGCTATTTTTTGCTGCGCTACATTATTCCGCGTTTACGTGCGAATTACAATTTGGCAGGCGGGGTAATTAATGTGCCTTGCCGGGGAAGGGCCGGAGGCGTTTATCGTGGGTTTTCAATCCCGATGACGAAAGAGAGCAACGGTAAGCAGAAAAACCCCATTAAAAACGGGTTTGCAAAGCATCAAAGGGTTGATTATGTTAATGGGAATAATAATCATTTGTAATGCCATTAATGACGAATGGTGAATTCTATGTTTAAAGACATTCATATCAACGCGCTGGCGGCCTTTCAGTGCGAAAGCGAAACGCTTGCACCTTTTATCATGTTGCAAGTGTTGCATCGTCTGGAGTTTGTCACACAGGAGAAGTGGCAAATTGCACCGGCGATGCAGGCGCTGCGCATCGATAGCTGTTTCACGCCGCTGCTTACCCGCTGGCATCATATTCTTCATGAAGAAGGACTGTTGGACTTTGAGCGGGGAGAGTGGCGGCTTGGCGACTGCGCGCCGTGTGAAATGCAGCTCGACCAGCGGATAGATGACGGTAAACATCGGCTACAACATTTTCTTGATGGCTGTAGCGGCGGCGGGCTTTATGCCGATGGTCTCCATGCAACCAGCGAGACAATAAGCGACGTGCTCAAAACTCCGCAAATGGCGCAGACCCTGCTGTTTTCCCCACTTTCTCCGACGTGTCGCTTATTGATTCTCGAGGCGCAGCAAAGGCTGACATGGATATCCGCAACCAGCCTCCTTCAACATGCTGTAAAGGATGAAACGCTTGCAAAGGTGTCGACTCTGCGCTGGCAATCAAGTCTACAGGACGCCGGTTTCGAGATAGTCGAAACTCCCGTTCCGACCGTGCCTTCGCTTGCTGAACACGGACAACGGATGTTTCTCGTCAGGCGGCGAACCTCATCCGACTCTTGACCAGAAAACCATCATTTTTAAGAGGATAGTCTTGAGCATCAATGTAATCCTGGTTATTGCCAGAGGGGTTTGTTCTATTACCGATAAGATTACATCAGCAAATTGTTCGCCAGAATAAATATTTGCTCACTGCATCCTGCGGGGACTCCATAACCGAACCGAAATAACCCCACCTCAGACCACCCATCTTTCCCGATGCAGAGGAATAACTGAAAATGCATCGGGAAGCGTTTTACAGCTGTAGCAGGTGCAACCCGCTAAAAAGCAAAAAACCCGCTTAAGTTGCCTTAAGCGGGTTTTTCTAATTTGGCTCCTCTGACTGGACTCGAACCAGTGACATACGGATTAACAGTCCGCCGTTCTACCGACTGAACTACAGAGGAATCGTGTGAACGGGGCGCATAATATCCAGAGGGTGCCGAGGTGTCAACGCTAAATTTCACGTTATCGTTCGACTGCTCATCAACTGAGCGAAAGCGGCGAGGATCGGGCTTTTTCGAGCAAATTCTGGTAGGTAGCGAGCCTTTCAGCCGTCGGAATGTTTGCCGCGAGTCTGGCGCATCAAGGGGTCTTGGCGGTAAAAACGGCTGAAATGTCCGTACACCAGAGGGAAACGTTCAGACAAAAGCTCGGGTGCGCTGAAAAAATATTCGGAAAGCACGGCGAAACACTCGGCGGGATCGGTGGCGGCATAGGCGTCCATGCTGGCGGCCTCTTCGCCCACCATATCGATTTCGTCCTGCAAGTTTTCCATTGCGGCCTGCAAATCATGTTCCCAGGCGACAACTTCACGCAGCGGAATAGGCGGAATACCGGTCGCTTCGCCGCCGTTTCTGACATCCAGTTTATGCGCGGTTTCATGAATGATCAGATTGAACCCGGATTTGTCGAAGGAGTCCTGCACGTCCAGCCAGTTGAGAACGATAGGGCCTTGATCCCAGCTTTGCCCGGATTGCACCTGCGAGCCGGAATGCACCAGCCCGTTGTCGTCCTGCCACGGGGTATCGACGATAAAAGGCGTGGGATAAAGCAGGATTTCGTGAAATCCGTCGAGCCAGTCTGCGCCGAGTTCCATCACGGGCAACGCAAAAATCAGGGCGACTCTTGCCTGAAGCGCCTCATCGAGTTCTACGCCCTGAAGCTGCATCAATCTTTTTTGCTGTAAAAGTTGCCCGGCGACGTGGATTAAACGCTGTTGTTCAAGTTCATTAAAATCGGAGAAAAGCGGGATCGCCAGCGCCTGTTGCCAAACGTCGCTTTTATCGAGATTGGGTTGAGTGTTTTTCCACGGCCACTTGATCATTATTTCGCTCGCAAGGTCAGAACATTCATGATGTTATGAAATTCAGTCGCCTAAAAATCCGAGGTAGGGTATCAGCATTGACAGCTTATGCCACTCGCAGATCCTTCTTATCAAACGTAGCTCACGTAAATGCTTTCGTCCCGAGACGGGCGGACTATTTTGCGGAGTTGCTGTGGCTAAGCGTCGAAGGAATAAACAAAATGTCACCATTTATCATTCAATCCTTTCTATAAACCCCTTACTATTCTTCTTTTATGTCGCACAGTGGCGATTTTTCGGGGATTCACGATGCTCTTTTCAGCTAAAAAATGGCTTACCTCATCCGCGGTGGCGTTGGTACTGGCGTCCGGCGCAGCAATGGCGGCCGATGCGCCTTCCTATGGTCCGCAGCTTCAAGGCTTTGATTATCCGTACCCGCTTCAGCATTTTTCCTTTAACTCCCAGGGCGTTCCGCTGCAAATGGGGTATATGGACGTGAAGCCGCAGGGAAAAAGAAACGGGCAGACAGTGGTGCTGATGCACGGCAAAAATTTCTGTGGCGCAACCTGGGGCGATACCGTCAAGGCGTTGCTGGGACAAGGGTATCGCGTTGTGGCACCCGACCAGATTGGTTTCTGTTCGTCTTCCAAACCCGAGCATTATCAATATACGTTCCAGCAGTTGGCCACCAATACTCACGACCTGCTCAAGAGCCTGAAAATCGACAAGGCCGTGATTGTGGGCCACTCCACAGGCGGCATGCTGGCGACACGTTATGCGCTGATGTATCCGCAGGAAACCTCAAAACTGGTGTTGGTCAATCCTATCGGTCTTGAAGACTGGAAAGCAAAAGGCGCGCCTTATCGCACGGTGGATCAGTGGTATGACCGCGAGTTAACACTGTCTGCGCAGAGCATTCATGATTACGAACTGAAAACCTATTATGTCGGGAAATGGAAACCGGAATACGATCGCTGGGTCGATATGCTGGCGGGGTTGAACAACGGACCGGGGCACAAGCTGGTGGCATGGAATTCGGCGCTGATCTACGACATGATCTTCACGCAGCCGGTATTCTATGAATTCAAGGATTTGCGTGTGCCGACAACGCTGATGATTGGGACATCGGATACCACCGCCATTGGCAGCGATATTGCGCCTCCGGCCGTGAAAGCCAGACTGGGGCATTATAATGTGCTCGGCAAGCAGGCGGCAAAGTTGATTCCGCATGCGAAACTGATTGAGTTCAAGGGGTTGGGGCATGCGCCTCAGATGGAAGAACCGGAGAAGTTTAATCAGACTCTGATTAACGTGCTGCGTTAAAAGATGACGCCCCTCGTCATGAGGGGCGTCATCTGGCTGTTTAGCGTAGATTTTGCGGGAAGTTTTCGGGAAGTTCGCTGGCGGCACAGTCAATGACGTCTTCGTTGTCGGCTCCGCAATCGCGAACAAAAGTTATAGTCGCAAATTCGTCAATAATTTCGGTAGGGTAGGCCGGACCTGCATCGCGATAAGCTTCCATCTGTGCGATGTGCTCGTTTTGGAAACACACGGTTCTTTCCGGATGATTGATGACCCAGCGCGGGAAGAAAATCGTGCCGTGGAAGACCTTGTCTGCCAGATTCACAATCAGGCTGACGTCGGTGCCGGTCGGCTCGGTCCATGAAATTTTATAGACTTCACGCGCGACGCGAACGATGTAGGCCTGCTGGCTTTTGACCCAGCGATTGCCTACGATGCCGCTGTGAATTCGATAGTCGAGTGTGGTGGCATTTTTGACATAAATTTCGTAGTTCCAGCCGTTATCGTAGGTGTAAACCACATGCTTGCCGACAAATCCGCTTAAATCTTCTTTATCAAAACCGCTCATTCTCTGTCTCCCTTCATTGCAATCATTTGGGTCGCAAGGCGCTGCCCGTGACGACATCTGTGTTAACAATAGATGACGGGCAGCCAACGAGATGAGGATATTGTGCTAATAATCAGGGGCTTCCGGCAATACATCGCCGTTGCCCCCTGTTGATTATTGTGCCGTCCTGCAGGCTTTAAAAATATCGAGTGTCGGATCAAGCGCCGAAGTTTTAACGTCCATCGCATCTAAAACGGTGTGGAACAGGTTGTCTTGCGAAAATTCTCCTTTCTCGGCGGCCGTTTGCAGGCAACTCATCGAAATCCCTTCTGCGGCAGCGTATTGCGGCGAAAGCCAGAACATCATCGGCACATGGGTTTGCTGTGGCGGTGCCACGCTGTAGGGCGTTCCATGCAGATAAAGGCCATCTTCACCAAGCGATTCGCCGTGATCGGACAGATAAATCATCACCACGTTATATTTGTCTTCATATTGCCTAGCCTTGGCGACGACCTGGCTCAACACGTAATCGGTATAGCGCACCGTGTTGTCGTAGGTATTGACCAGTTGCTCATGACTGCAATTTTCTATATCGCTTCTTTCACAATCGGGCGTGAAGTAACGGAAATTATCGGGATAACGATGATAATAGGCAGGGCCGTGACTGCCGATGAGATGGAAGGCGAGCAGCTTGTTTTTGCCGTCGTCGACAATCTTGTCGTCAATATTTTCCAGCAGGGCCGCATCGAGACACGTGTCGCCGTCGCAGAATTTGCCGTCTTTTTTGGTATCGAGTGTGATGTTCGGAACACGATCGCACACGCCTTTGCAGCCTTCGTCATTATCTTTCCAATAAACCGACACGCCGGCGCGCTGCAGAATGTCGAGGAAGCTGTCGCTGCTGTGCGCACGGGCATTATCGAAATTGACCCGTTTCATATCGGAAAACATGCAGGGCACCGAGACGGCGGTTGCGGTACCGCAGGAGGTCATGTGTTTAAAGAACACCATATCCGGTATCTGTTGGGTAAAACCGTTGGTCGGTTTCTCATAACCGTTGTAGGACTGATTCTGGGCGCGGCCGGTTTCACCAATCACCAGCATCATCAAGGTCGGTTTTTGACCCGCTTTTTGCACCAGTCTGGCGTCCGTTCCTACCTGTTCAAAAGGCAACGGCTTGATGAAATAGGTATGGTTAATGTATTGGAAAGCGCTATACAGGTAGTTGGTTGGCAGAATTTCGAGGTTCAGCGTGCGGTTGTTGCGCCCTACCGAGGCGTAATCCTTGTAGTAAAGCGCAGCGACACCGCCTATCAACGCCAGTGAAATCACCATCGACAGCACGCGCACACCTAAACGTTTGACCGCCGTCTGATTGTAGACAGCAGACCGGTAATCACAAACCAGCCAACGACCGAGGCATTCAAATAGGACGACGCCTCGCTTTGCTGGGTTTCGGCAATATTTTCAATCATGCCACGGTCAAAAATGACGTGAAAAACCAGTTGGGCGTAGGCGGCGAGTGCGCTCACGATCAACAGGATGACAAAAAAGGGTTTGAAAATCGGTTTAAAGGTAAACGGGGTAAATACCACATTCAACGCTGCAAACAGCACCAGCGGAATGGAAAGGGCAAAGCCCATTTTAAAGGCCGACAACCCATGCAGGATCCGATAAAAATGGACCAGAATCGGAAAGTTGACCACAAAGGTGAAGTACAGGCTCAGCAACAGGGTGAGTTGAAAGTAACTCATTCTTGGCAGGCTGAACGCGGAAATTTTCTTAAACAAGGCAGACTCCAGAATTCGGATGGCAACAAGCACTGACATTGTCGGCCGCCGTAAGTCAGGCGTTTAGCCGATCGCGCCTATCCTGAATCGCAGAGCTTAAATTAGTCTTAAGCCGCTACTGTCCGCTTAAGAATTAAGTGATATCAGCCATTTTCAGGCTGTGCCAAGTCGAAAAAAGGCAATTTTTCTTACGAAAAGCTGGACCGCCCATGTGATGTCGAGACGGCTGTCAGGCCTTCGAAGTCAATTTATGTTTAATCACAACCGTTGAGGAAGGCATTTATGAAGCAAAGAATTTTGGGACAGACAGGCCAGAGTGTTTCGGAAATTGGATTCGGTGCATGGGCCATCGGCGGAACCTGGGGCGAAGTCAGCGTGGAAGATGCCAAGGAGGCGCTGAATGCCGCGCTGGATGCCGGAATAACCTTTATCGATACCGCCGATGTCTATGGAGATGGCCGCTCTGAAAAAATCATTGCCGAAGTGCTGAATGAGCGCGGCGGAAAGCGGCCGTTTGTTGCCACCAAATTGGGTCGCCGTCTTTCTCCGCACGTGTCCGAAGGTTACACGGCAGAAAATCTCAATGCCTTTGTCGAACGCTCCTTACAGAATCTGCAAACCGACACGCTGGATTTGGTGCAGTTGCACTGCCCGCCAACGGAAATTTACTATACGCCGGAAGTCTTCGACGTCATGGACGACATGGTAGCCGCCGGAAAAATTCGCCACTACGGGGTGTCCGTCGAAAAGGTGGAGGAGGGGCTGAAAGCGCTGGAGTTTCCCAATGTCTCTTCTATTCAGCTGATTTACAATATTTTCAGACAGCGTCCGGCAGAACATCTGTTACTGGAGGCGAAACGTCGCAACGTCGGGATTATCGCCCGCGTGCCACTGGCTTCGGGGTTGCTGACCGGCAAGATGAAAGCCGACACGTTTTTTTCGGCAGACGACCATCGCGCCTTCAACCGCAACGGCGAAGCATTCGACAAAGGCGAGACGTTTTCGGGCGTGCCTTTTGAGGTTGCGCTGGATGCCGTCGAGGATATTCGTCGGTTCGTTACGGGTGACGTCACCATGGCGATGCTGGCCTTACGTTGGATATTAATGAACGAGAACGTTACCGTGGTGATCCCGGGCGCGAAAAACAGGGCGCAGTCCGAAGCCAACGCGCAGGCGAGTCAACTCGATGCGCTTTCCGAAGACACGATGCTTGCATTGAAAGGTATCTATCAGCAGAAAATCGCCCCTTGGGTGCATCAGCGCTGGTAATTTCAGGTACAGGCCATCCTCAAAGGATGGCCTTTTTAACAAGCATTTATCCTCCCACTATTGATGCGGGAAGCTCGCGACATCTTTAACCATGTCATCAATGGCAGATTTCACATCGGCGGCGGTAATTGGCGCGCTGTTGTTGGCCACCTGTTTACCGGTGCCTTTGCGCACGACTTTGATTAACGGTTTGCCGGTGGTGACATCAATGGCTTCCAGCTCGAGAAACAGCTCCGAATTCTGACTCCGATGCCCCGAAACCGCCATTGCTCCGGCAATGACCGCACCCACCGGGATCACTTCATAAAACTGTACATCCTTGTTGCTGGCCGTAACGGCGGTGATAGCGGTTTTGACTCTTAATCCGCCCGGTTGTGGCTGATTGACGACGGTCATTCGCTGTCCCAGCGCCGCTTTGAGACGTTGCTCGGTATAGAGGCGAATTTGCTCAAGCGTGTCGGCGCTCACTCGACTGTCGGGCGCGGCGCGCGGATAGTAGATGACCGGGTCGAAGGAGAGACTCTTGTAATGGCTTTCGTGATAATCAGGCGAAATCCAGCGCAATGTCTGATGTCCGCTTGCCGTTTGCACGGATTGCAGATCATCATAATTGCCTAAAAATCCAGAGTATTGATGCTTTTCGGCGACTTTCGAGGCGCAGGCCGCCAGCAGGCCGACCGCCAGAAGTAACCCAATTCGCGAAACGGCATTTAACGATCGCATAAGCTTGTATCCTTATATTTTTTATAATCAGGGAATGCCCCGCGCAACGTAGCCGCAGCGGGGCTGAACGTGGGTTGTTGTCATTTCAGTACCAGCAAATGATAAACACCCGCCTCATTTTCAATTCCGTGGGTATCGTGGGTGAATCCCGGGAAAGAGGTATCGAACTTCTCCAGAGCCTTGAGATAGGCGAGTAACGGACCTTCCGCGTCGCCGGTATTTTCTCCGGGCATCAGCAGCGGAATGCCCGGTGGATAAGGCACAATGCCGGTCGCCACGATACGATTGGCGGCCTCGCTGAGCGGGATGAGCTCAACCTCGTTTCTCACGAGTTTTTCATAGGCTTCGACGGGGCTGAAGACGGCTTGCGGCAACATGCCGAAGGCTTGGGCCATCGTCGAGGTGGTTTTATGAATTTTCATCGCATTGAAAATCTGCACCGTGAGATCTTTCAACCCCATATCGCCATAGCGTTGACTGTTCACGGCCACCAAGTCCGGCAGACACATTTCCAGCTCCAGATTGGCATCGTAATCACGTTTGAAATCCAGCAGGGCATTGACCAGCGTGCCCCATTTTCCTTTGGTAATGCCGATGGAAAACAGGAACAAAATCGTAAAATCGGTGGTTTTCTCAACCACAATGCCTTGCCGACTTAGATACGCACTCAATACACAGGCGGGAATGCCGTGCTCGAGCAACTCGCCGTCGTCGCCCATGCCCGGCGTGAGCACCGAAACTTTAATGGGGTCCAGCATGCAATAGCCGTCTTCTATGGGGCCGAAGCCATGCCAGATTTCGTCAGGATGCAAGACCCAGCAGTCAGGCTCGCTTTTTAGAATGGCGGGGTCGACCTCATGAAAAGGCAGTGATTGCTGCCCGACTTGTACAACGGGAGGCTGCCAGCAGGTAAAGAACCAATCGCCTTTTTCAGTTAAATCGCTGTGCATCCGCGAAACCACCTGACGAAACGAGATGGCTTCCTCGATGGATTCGGTGGTGAGGATTTCGCCGCTGGGCGACTCCATCATCGCCGAACTGACGTCACAGGAGGCCATAATGGCGTAATTAGGCGAGGTCGAGGCATGCATCATGAAGGATTCGTTGAAGCGTCCATGAGGAATCGGATTGCGGCCGTCTCGTACGTGAATCATTGAAGCTTGTGATAATGCCGCGAGCAACTTATGGGTCGACTGGGTAGCAAACACGGTAGGGCCGGACGGGTCATGATCTTTGGGATTGCCGTGCATCGCAAAGCGGTCGCGATACAACGGATTAAAACGGGCATAGCCGTACCAGGCTTCATCAAAATGCAGGCGATCGACACTTTGACCCAGCAACTCTTCAACCCGCGTGACATTGTAAGTCAGGCCGTCGTAGGTCGAATTAGTGATAATCGCGTGAATCGGCGTCGGATCGATACCTTCTTTTACCAGCGGATTACGGGCGATTGCCGCTTTAATGCTTTCGCTGCTCAGGGTTTGCGGCAGAATCGGGCCGATAATGCCGAAGCGGTTGCGGGTGGGCACCAGATAGGTCGGGATCGCGCCCGAGAGGGTCATGGCGTGTTCGGCCGACTTGTGGCAGTTGCGATCGCAAAGCGCTATCTGATTACGCGTCACGCTCGCCATTAAAATAACGCGGTTGGAGGTCGATGAACCGTTGGTCACATAATAGGTGCGATGCGCCCCGAACACCTTGGCAGCGTAGCGTTCGCCCTGACCAATCGGGCCGCTGTGATCCAGCAGCGAACCCAGTTCGCCGACGGAAATCGAAAGGTCGGATCGGAAAAGATTTTCGCCAAAGAAGGCATAAAAGGCGCGGCCCGCCGTGCTTTTAAGAAATGCCGTGCCGCCTGCGTGACCCGGTGTGTGCCAGGAATATTCATAAGAGCGCGCAAATTTCAGCAGCGCGCCCAGCATCGGCGGCAATACCGCCTGACGATAACGTTCGATGGCGGCCAGAATACGTCCGCTGATAAAGCGGCTGGTGTCTTCCGGTAGCCAGATAAAATCGTCGGCATTTTGCATGACCACCAAAGGAATAGTCGAGGCGGTGCTGCGATCGCTTATCAGAAACACCGGCAAACGGGTGTTGCGTTTTCTGAGATCGGTGAGCAGCTTGATGCACTCCTCGTGCTCTTCGCTGCTGTCCAGTTCCCAGCTCAATAAAACACATTGAATCGCCGGATCCGAATGCAGAATCGATGAGGCATCGCTTAAGGTTTCGGCAAGCGTAACGGTGATCAATCTCTCTTCAACATCATGAATCAACTGGTTTAAGCCACGTCCCAGCACCGTATGCTTATCCGGTGAGCTACTGATAAGGAGTGCCAACATGCCTAGCGGTTGTCTGGTCGCCGTCATTTTCAAGACCTCTTAGTCATTTGCACAGAATTCACGGGGATAGGTTTTTCCGACAAGTGTTGCGCACTCACCGTTTGTACCGGCACGCTGTTGTTGTGTTCTTCGAGACGGATGAGCCGGTTATTGACGAAGCCAAACAGGGTATAGCCGAAAATGGTCGCCACGCCGCCCAGCATCAAGGCCTGTTCGCCGGAACTGTACAGCGCCAGATAGCTGTAGGCTGCGGCTATCCAGGCGATAATGTTGCTGACCAGCGCCTTGCCCGGCGGGACATGAGACACTTTTTGCATCGTCATCAGGGCTGCCATGGACAGGATGTAGGGCACGAGATTGGTGACCACGGCGAGATTAACCAGCGTATCGAACTGCTTGGTCAGGTCGGGGCTGATGGTGAGCAATCCGAGGGCGGTTTGACCGGCCAGAAGAATGAGCATGCCGACAATCGGGGTTCCGGCCTTGTTGGCTCTGGCGAAAATCGGCAAAAAATAACCCGTGTCGGCAGAGCTTTTGAATACCTGGGCGATAGTGAATTGCCATCCAAGCAACGATCCGATACAGGCAATGACCATCAATGCCATTACCGCGTCACCCACAAAGGGGGTAAACATCTTGGCAAACACCAGTCCAAACGGCGCGGTCGAGGCGGCCAGTTCAGGATTGGCGACAATACCGGCGATGACATTGGTAGAAACGATATAGATAACCGCTGCGCCGAGGGTGCCGCCCAAGACGGCAATAGGCACGTTTTTCTCGGGGTTTTCAACGGCATCCGTATTGGCACAGGCCGATTCCAGCCCTAGAAATGCCCAAAGCGTAATGGCGACGGACGCGCCTGCGGCATCTATCCATCCTCGGTTATGCGGGTTCCAGCCTGCGGCGTAAACGCTACTGTCGAACCAGAACCATCCGACGGTCGAGACAATGACGACGGGGGCTATGACTCCCCACACGGTCACGGCGCCGATTTTGCCCGTAATACTCGCGCCGCCGAAATTGGCGAACGTGGTAATCCATAGCAGCGCAATGGTGGCTAACCCCACCTGGAGACTGCTTAGGTGAATATGGAACAGTTCTTCGATATAGCCAACGGCCGTAATGCTGATGGCGACATTGGCGATGAGCAGGGAAACGCCGTAGGTATAGTTGGTAATATAATTCCCACCCTTGCCAAAGGTATATTCGGCATAACCGCCCATACCGCCCGTTTTACGGCTCAGCATGCCGCAGCGGGCGAATGCATAGGCCAGCGCCAGCGAACCTGTTGCCGTAATAAGCCACGATAAAATCGAGATAGCGCCGACTTCCGCAAGCTTGGTCGGCAATAACACAATTCCGGACCCCAACATATTTACTGCGGTTAGCATGGTGAGTTGTACCACGGTCATCTTTTTTGCGGCTGGCATAAGCGTTTTCCAAAAAATAATGAAGGTTAAATAGATATAGCTTTAATCCTAAATTCATCAAGCAAATAAGAATCTTTAAAACATGCGCAATATCAATTAATTAAAGTTGCGTGATATTTATTAGTGTGCAAGTTAAGTTAATTTAATCCTCATAATTTTATTAACCCGCTGTAAAGCTTGTTAAATAATAGTGGCGGTGTAAGGGGTGCAATCAATTTGGGCAGGAAAAGTTAACGGCATTTTATTTTTTTATTTTTTCTGTTTTCGTCGGGAGGCCTTTACCAAAAACCGCGTAACAAGACTAAATAAAGGGCTCAAAGATGGCTTTGCTTTGTAATGTATTGAATTAAATGATGTTTCTATTTTTAACTCTTGGTTTTTTGGGGTTTTATTAATTTATTCAAACAAATTGGAGGCAGGTTGCTTCTTTAAAGGATTGTAATGAATCGAGAATAAATGAGTGGAAGGTATAAATTCTCAAGGGTGGCTAATGATATTTAACTTTCGAAGCCTTGAAGGTCGGCGGTAGAGAAATGTGAAGTAACCGAAGAAGATTAAGCGGATTTTTTGAGGTGGCTCAACTATTATTTTCTACCATTGTGGTAAGTGTCGAATCCAAAAAAAATCACATTTATGCAATCGATAAAAAACCAGAGCTTCACCATAGAGTCAAACTCTGCGGGAAGGTTCAAATAATATATAAATTAAATGCTGCTGGGTTGGCGCACTTTTTTCTTTATGCTGTCGGCGGGATGGGCTTAAAGGTTTTTCCTGAACCTAGCCTCATCCGGAGATTCTTCTACGTGATCCATCCTTCTGCAACAATTGCCAAAAACAGTATTATTGAACACGGCGCGCGCATTGGTGCGAAAGTGCGCATCGGGCCGTTCTGTCTGATTCAAAAAGATGTGGATATCGGCGAGGGCACGGAAATCGCCTCTCATACGGTTATCAACGGCCACACCCGCATCGGAAAACACAACCTTATCGAGCGATTCTGTTCGATTGGCGAAATCAATCAGGACCTTAAATATGCCGGAGAACCCACACGTCTGGTGATGGGCGATTGTAATCATATTGGTCAATACGCCACGCTTCATCGAGGTACGCTGCAAGGCACCGGCATTACGCAGATAGGCGATAACAATGTTTTTCATGACAAGGTCCATATCGGCCATGACTGCGTCGTCGGCAATTCCGTGCGATTCGGTATCCATAGCATATTGGCAGGGCACGTCGAGGTTGACGATAACGTCGAACTTGGCGCGCAGTCGGCGGTGCATCAGTTCTGCATTTTGGGTCTGGGTGCGAAAATTCTGGCTCAATCCTGCGTAGTGCAGGATATCCCGCCGTTTGTCTGTGTGCAGGGGAATCGCTGCAAACCCGTTGGCATTCATGAACATGCCTTGATACTGCGCGTTGAAGAGGACATTCTGCGTAAAATTATCCATTCGCTTTATCAACGTTTGTATCACTGCGCAGAGGCGCTGGAAGTGGTGAGAGAAGAGATTGCCCGCTTGCAGCAGGAATATCCGCTGCTGGGCTGTTATGAGCACTTTTTTGCACGTTCAGTGCGCGGGATTATCCGCTAGCGCTGTCGCAACGCACGCTGCGCTGCGACAGGAGGTCGTTTAGGCTTCGAGCGCCAGCAGGGCAAAGGTCGCGAGCCAGTGTTCACCGGCATAGTCGCTGTCGAGATGATCGAGCGCGCTATGCAAATGACTGTCAGCGGCAGTCTGAAGCAGCAAAACCCGCGGATCGCCCGCAGGCAGGGCGGCCGCCAGTGACCGTTGACACCACGCCCGACTCAGATTCAATCCATCCAGATGACCAATTTTGCCATCGGTTCTGTCCGTGACGGTCGCCGGTGTAAACAGAGTCTCGGGTTTACCGTGCGCCAACTGCGGCAGAAAGCGGCCAAACCAGGTCACAAATGCCTGTGGCGGCAGCACGCGACGCATCAATTCAGCCTCCATTAAGGAAGGCGACAGGAACTCGTCACCGCCCGGTTCCCACGCCTGACAGTTCACGTCTTCAAGATGCCAGCGTAGCGCCGTCTCTTCAATCAGCGAGGCGAGCTTGTTGCGCGACGCGCTTCGGGCATAGTCCAACGTCAACGCCAGCGCGAAGGCGGTATTGAAATGGGTCCCGACGCGCAGGGGATAGGTCGCTTTAGGCAGAAACTCGCAGAAACTTTTGACGAAAAATTCCGTCATCGGCGACAACGTTTTCACCCATTGCGCCGCCTGCGGCAAGGGCAGGGCTTCCAGTTGCTGAATCAGCGCCAGGAACCAGGCCCAACCATAAGGGCGTTCGAAACCGCTGTGCTGCTTTTGCTGAAGATAGCGCATCTCGCCCGCCACATTTTCCGGCGTGAAATGCGTGGAGACTACGGCGATAATCGCGTCGGCTTCGGGCAATGCCGGATACCGCCCAAGCAGGCGCAGCAGCAGCCAGTAGCCATGCACGCAGGAGTGCCAGTCATAACTGCCATAAAAAATAGGATGCAGCGCGCGCGGGCCTTGAACATCTTCCGGCCCGGCAAGCGCATGGGTCAGCTTGTTCGGGTATTCACGAGTTAAATGATTCAACGCCAGCGAGGCGAAGCGTGACGCCATTTCTGGCGTCAATTGCATAAGGCTTTCCGAGCTCGACATAATTTCTCCTTTGGCGAACCGTTAGAAACGGAACACAAAGAAATACAGGAATGCAGTGTTGACCAGCAACAACAAGATGCCCGTCATGGCCTGCGCTTTGATAACGCCATATTTATCTTTAAGCTCAAGCAGCGCGGCGGGAACAATATTGAAGTTGGCGGCCATTGGCGTCATCAGGGTTCCACAGAAGCCCGACAACATGCCGATAGCGCCCATAATTGCCGGGTTGCCGCCCAGTTGATGGAAGATAAGCGGTAAACCGATACCGGCGGTCATCACGGGGAAGGCCGCGAAACCGTTGCCCATGATCATGGTAAACAGTGCCATGCCGAAAGTATAAGCGATGCAGATGGCAAGCGGCGATCCCATCGGAATGATGTCTTTCACCAAGTCAGCAACCACGGTTCCCACGCCGGCCAGCGCAAACAGTCCGCCCAGTGCGGCCAGCATTTGCGGCAGAATCGCCGCCCAGCCAACCGTATCCATCGTGTGTCCACCCGCTTTAATCGCTTTTAACGGCGAGTCGCGCAGCATCACCAGCGCCACGATAAAGGCCACAACGGTGCCGAGCACCAGGGAAATCAGCGTGACATTTTTGGTTTCCACAAGCGGCGTATATTTCAGCGTAAGGGTGCCTATCAGGGTAACGAGTGGAATAAGCAGGGCCGGAATAAACAGCTTGTTGCCAAAACGTTTGGCATTGGCTTCGCGCCGGGCCTTGATTTCCGGCTGGTTGGCATCGTGTTTACCTTTGCCCAGTTGGCCCGTACCGGCAATAACGGCCAGCAGAATCGCCATACAGCCGGTCACAAAATGCGGCAATTGCGTACCAATCAGGAAGGTAAGGGCATAGATTCCCCAGAACAAGGCATTGATTACGCGCTTGGGATTGGTTTTATCGCCAAGGTTGAAAAGGGCAAACGCGGCAAACAGCAGGCCCGCGAGGATATAAACGGTATTAAGGGTAATCATTTTGCCGCCTCCGCCCATTGTGCATCAAAACGTTTGGCCAGAGAGCGGTCGAGCAACCATAAACGGAAGAAATGAATAATCAGCGCGGCGATGGCTGTGGGAATAGCCCATACGGAAAGCTGCAAAGGTTCGACAAAGACGCCGTTCTGGTCGAGGAAACCTTTAATCAACAAAATCGACTGCACTGCAATAAAGATGTCTTCGCCGAAGAATACGGCGATGTTATCGACGGCCGCGGCATTGGCGCGAATTTTCTGGCGCACCTCGGCCGGTAAGTCACCGTATTTACTTACCGCTGCGGCTTCGGCCATCGGGGCAATAAGCGGGCGGACCATCTGCGCGTGTCCGCCAAGTGACGTCAGGCCCAGTGCGGCAGTCATCTGACGAATAAAGAAGTAGAGCATCAATACGCGACCGGTGGTGGCAGCGTGAATTTTGGAAATCAGATGCTGCGCCTGTTCTCTTAAGCCGCTGCGTTCCAGAATCGCGATGACAGGCAGCGTCAGCCAAATCAGGCCCATGTAGCGGTTATCAATAAACGCTTTACCGAACGCGCCGACAATCTCGACCGTCTGCATACCGCCCGCCAGGCCGGTTGAAATCCCGGCGATAGTGACGACGAGCAGCGGATTGAACCGCAATGCAAAGCCGATCACGACGATCGGAATGCCAATCAATACCCACATAGTATTACCCCTGTTGTTCAAAAATAGACGTTGTGACGTTGTGATGTTCTTATGTATTGCTTTGATTTATAGGTATATATTTTTTATAAGTCGGATTAGTACGAAAAGCATAAGAAATGCCAGAGTCGGAAAGTACCAAGCACGAGCGCGTTAAGCAAGTTTGAATGTGGTAGAAAAAAGCGGCGAGGTGGAAAATGTGAGCGGGATAAAGCTTAAGAGATTAGCCCGATGAAAATCGGGCTATTGAAAGGATATTGCCGGTTATTCGTCGTCTTCGTCGCCGTAATATTTTACGCCGAGTTTAATTAACGGACGACCCTGCGCCTTGCGATGCAGATTGGTGTCACGCAGGGAGTACACGCAGCCGCAATATTCCTGCTGGTAAAAGTGCTCGCGTTTGCTGATTTCGACCATCCGCGCCGCGCCGCCCTTTTTGCGCCAGTTATAGTCCCAGTACACCATGCCAGGATAAGGCGCCGCCGAGCGATGGCCGCAACCGTTGATCTGCTGCATGTCTTTCCAGCGCGAAATGCCAAGCGAGCTTGAAATGGCCGTGTAGCCATGCTCGAACGCATAGAGCGCGGTGCGTTCGAAACGCATGTCGAAACACATGGTGCAGCGAATGCCGCGCTCCGGCTCTTTTTCCATCCCGCGCGCGCGTTCGAACCAGTTATCGGTGTCGTAATCGGCATCGATAAAGGGAATATTGTGCTGTTCGGCAAAGCGGATATTTTCCTCTTTGCGCAGCAGATACTCTTTTTGCGGATGAATATTGGGATTGTAGAAAAATATCGCATACTCGATGCCCGAGGCCTGAATCGCCTCCATCACCTCACCGGAACAGGGCGCGCAGCAGGAGTGCAGCAATAATTTGTTGTGCCCGTCGGGTAGGGCGAGTTTGTCGCGTACTAAATCGTTCATGATTGGGCCTGTCAGTTCACATTGCTCTCGTTATGATAGGGAAGCAAAATCTCCTGTCAAAGACTCGTGCTTTTCTATGCCGTTGATACTTCGGTGCTATGATGGAAGTAAGCCGATGTCTTAACGGCCGAAACGGGTAAAACGCGCTGTAGAAACACAACGATCGCCGCTTGTTGATCAAAAGTAAGGATGCAGCAATGCAAATAATGAGACCGCATCAAATTCGCTGGTTTAGTCTGCTGATTGTCATTGGCGGATTGTTTCTGGTTTTGCCGCTCCATCTGCTGGGGTGTTTTATCGCCGGTTTTGTGGTTTATGAACTGGTCAACGGACTGACGCCCTATTTTCAGAAAGTCATTCGGGGCGATCGCGCCCGCTGGCTGGTGGTCGCGCTCATCAGTACCATTGTAGTGGGTGGTCTTATTCTGGCGGTCATGGGCATCGTCTCTTTCCTGCTGCACGACATGCGTAATCCCGAGGCGTTCAACATCAAGGTCAGTCAACTGCTCAGTGATGCACAAAGCCGTCTTTCACCGGTTATGCTGCATTATCTGCCCGAAAACTTCGAAGAGTTGCAGCGCGAATTTATTCAATGGATGCGCGAACACGTAGTAATGATCCAGACCGCCGGTAAAAATGCCGCGCACACCTTCGTCACGATGCTGGTCGGCATGATTCTCGGCGCCATCATTTCTCTGCAAAAGCAGGTCGGCGATGACCAGCATGCGCCCCTCAAGAACGATTTGATGCAGCGCATGAAACTGCTGAGTCAGTCTTTCCGTAACGTGGTGTTTGCCCAGTTCCAGATCTCGCTTATCAATACGGTGCTGTCGGGCGTATTTCTGTTTGGCATTTTACCGCTTTTCGGCATTCATTTGCCGCTGTCGAAAACGCTGGTGGTCTTTACCTTTGTCTGCGGCTTGCTGCCGGTGGTGGGCAATCTGATTTCCAATACGGTTATCTGCATCGTCGGGCTGTCTATATCCCTCTGGGTCGGCGCGCTGGTGCTGGCGTATCTGATTATCATTCACAAGGTCGAGTATTTCCTGAATGCGCGAATTGTAGGAACGAGCATCAATGCCAAGTCGTGGGAAGTGCTGCTGGCGATGCTTATTTTCGAATCCGCCTTTGGCCTGCCCGGGGTTGTAGCCGCGCCTATCTACTATGCCTACCTGAAAAGTGAGCTGAAATCCGCCCGTTTGATCTAGCGGTCAGCGTCTTGCTCCCGCTCGATTTCCTCCCCTGATTAGGCGCTGCAGGTTGCGCAGCGCTTAATCAAAATTCCGAAAAAAAACAGATTTAGGCAAGCACTCGCGAGGATCGTTATAACGATTTTCCGACGTTTGCCTGCATACTTTGCACCGGTGGCGCTCTGAGGATCGCTACCCCGAATTCTTTCGTTAACCCTCAGGAGAAAACAGATGACACTTAACGTCCGAGGATTTGCCGCACAGTCCGCAGAGACCGAACTGGCACCCCACACTTTCGTCCGTCGCGATCCGCGTGATACCGATGTTGTTATCGACATCAAATATTGCGGCGTTTGTCACTCAGACATTCACCAGGCACGTAACGAATGGCATCAGAGCGTCTATCCTCTGGTTCCGGGCCACGAAATCATTGGTTATGTCACGCACGTCGGCGCCAAGGTCACCCAGTTCAAGGTCGGCGATTCCGTCGGTGTTGGCTGTATGGTGGATTCCTGCAAAGCGTGCTCGTCCTGCAAGGCCGACCTCGAGCAGTACTGCGAAGAAGGTCCGACCATGACTTACAACAGTCTGGATCGCCACGACGGCATGATGACTTACGGCGGCTACTCCGAGCAAATCGTGGTGTCCGAGAAGTTCGTGCTGCGCGTCCCTGAAGCGCTGGACTTCAAGGCCGCGGCACCGCTGCTGTGTGCCGGTATCACCACGTACTCGCCGCTGAAGCATTGGGGCGTGAAGCCGGGCCACAAGGTCGCTATCGTAGGTTTGGGCGGTCTGGGCCACATGGGTCTGAAATTTGCTCACGCCATGGGCGCAGACGTCACGCTGTTCACCCGCTCTGCCGGTAAAGAGCAGGAAGCACGTCGTCTGGGTGCAAACCACGTGGTGCTGTCTACCGATGAAAAACAAATGGCTGACGTTAAAAACCATTTCGACTTCATTCTCGACACCGTTCCGCATCAGCACGACCTGAACCCGTACCTTGATACGCTGAAAGTCAACGGTGTGCACATCCTGGTAGGGCTTATCGAGCCGGTCGAGCCTGCCGTTCACGCAGGTAAACTGATCGGTGGCCGCAAGAGCCTCGTGGGTTCCCTGATTGGCGGTATCGCAGAGACTCAGGAAATGCTGGATTTCTGTGCCGAAAACAACATCGGTTGTGACGTCGAGATGATCAATATGGATCAAATCAACGAAGCCTACACCCGTATGCTGAACAGCGACGTGAAATACCGTTTCGTCATCGATATGGAATCACTGAAAAACGCATAACACCAAGGTTCGCCTCGGGTTTTGACGTTTACTGCGCCCGTCCATGCTTGTGGACGGGCGCTTTGCGTTTAAATTTCACCTTTCCCGCTTTGCCGACTTCTCGCCATCTTGCCGCAGTGGTATTCTTCTGCTTTCGCCGAGCGAAGGAAAATCAGTGGCCAAGAATTTTGATGAACTAATCAGAGACATCGATCTGATTATCGAACATGTTGATAACCTGAAGAACCTGCCACCGCGTGAGAAGCAGAGCCCTAACCATCCACCGGCCGAAAAGCTGGCCTATGATTCGTTCTCTGAAATTTTTGCGCTCAAGGCCGTGATGCGGGCTTTTATCTCCTCCGTTGATACCATCGTAAAGGTACAGATTGCTCACAAGGTCGAGCAGGACATTGGTCATCTCGAAAACCGCGTGCGCTCCATAGGCGGCGACAGTGCGAAAGCCGAAGACCTGGCGCAAATCAGCGCCTATGTCCGGCACGCCGTCTCCGAGATGATGGAGTAGGCGGGCAGGAAGGATGCAAGCCCCTGATGCTGGCTGTTTTTTCTCGTCATGCCGACGAGCAGAGACATCCAGCATTTTTTTTATTTTCGATTTACGTGCCGCATTCCACAGCATCTTATTTAAAATCAGTGGCCTAGATGTCGATAAATCAAGCTAATCGTACGATAACTCAACATAATTGGGTAATTACCTTAGGTAACCGTTAAAAACAGTTGCTATTGAAGTGCAGTCATGAGTAAATAGCTCTCGGCCTGTGGTACAGACCTATTTATGCACGACATCCTGAGTAAAGTTGTTCCAATTTAATGCGTTATCCTTGATAACACTGATCTGACGAATTTCCTTCTTAGTGCCTCCATAAGTAACGACTGAAATCCGGCTATAACATGCCCATGGTGGCAAAATTTATATTTAAAAGGTAATTCGCATGTCTAATATGATGAAAGGTCAAGTTAAGTGGTTCAACGAGTCTAAAGGCTTTGGCTTCATCACTCCTGCAGACGGCAGCAAAGATGTATTCGTACACTTCTCTGCAATCCAGGATCAAGGTTTCAAGACCCTGGCTGAAGGCCAGAACGTATCTTTCTCTATCGAGAACGGTGCTAAAGGTCCGTCAGCGGCTAACGTTACCGCTATCTAATCTCACTTGTCCGCTGTTTTACAGCTGATAACGTAGATTACAAAAACCCGCCAAGGCGGGTTTTTTATTGCCTGTCATTCCTCGCCTCCTCTTTGCGCCGCATCATGTTTTATCCCCTGTAAACTAGAATACACTTATCGAAGACAACGCAGGGCGCTGGGCTTATCCCAGGCTATTCACATTCCGGAGCAGCATATGCAGGTTGACGATCTTGTTACGGTAAAAACCGATGGCGGTCCTCGTCGCGAGGGTAGGGTACTGGCGGTAGAAACATTCTACGAAGGGGTGATGTATCTTGTGTCTCTGGAAGACTATCCGGCGGGTATCTGGTTTTTCAATGAAACGCAAAGCAAGGATGGAACCTTTGTAGAGCCACGAGAGGGCCGTTAAGCCCCTTCGCTATAAACTTGATGTCAGCTACGCCACTTCGGTACCCGTGAAAGGGGTGGAAGCTCCCGTCTCTACGGCGAGGCCGTGCGAGAGGGGAGCTTGTTGAGTTTTAGCTAACAAAGATACCTTCAGTTAGTGAATCACTAAGTCGTACTACGTGGTAGATGATGTGCTTGTTCTGCGTTTTGATTTTACGTTTGATGCTGCCTTTATAAGACGACACCGTTTTGACCTTGATCCTCAGTTTGTCGGAAATCTGAATCGTGCCTTCGCCCGACATCCACATCTTCAACATATTCGATTCGCTACGGCTCAAAACTACTGGTGAATTATCCAGCATGGTGGTTCCCATACCGGCTAAATTAAACTTACAAATATGACTGCTTAACAACTGATTGAGTGAAGATGTTTTTATTGATTTAGACGTAATAATCACATTCTCGCGAACGTGCACGTATTCATCGAAATGATTGCGGGTACTCGACATGAAAATGATAAACAAAGTCTTGGGATGTTCAACTATCAAATTACGTAATTGCGAAGACTTCGTGGCCTGGGAAGACAAACAAGCCTCATTGATAAAAACAATTCTTGGTAACTGCATTTGGCAATGTTGTTCGAGGTCTTCTATATCACTGGCATAAATAATATCGCGGGTATTAATCCCATTTAACGACAGGGAATGTATTAAACCCAAGCGTGTAAAACGACATAAATCCAGGATTATCGTTTGCATGATTATGGTCCTTATTGGACGTCCATGTGTGCATGTCTGATTATTAGGTTAGAGGGCTGTGACAATGAAGGTGGTTAACAGTTAGCCAACCTTGCGGATCCTTTTTGCAATAAATCGGCGCAAAATACAAAGTTAATTTTTATCGGTAAACCCGTTTACTTTTGCCGTATCAATTTCGCTTATGGACCTGTAAAATTAATGTAAGCGTCATGCGTGTATCTTAAAGCCATGATCCTCAATCTTTGCAGGGACATAGCAACAAAAAGTAATTGCACTTAACATTAATGTGAAGGGTGAATTATTAGTTTTAAAGCTAAACATCAAGTTGGTTATTAAAAATTATTCACCGATTTTATTCGGGGTGTAACCTCGGGTAACGAGGTGTTACTTACGGTTTTAAAAGAAAAAAATTAGGAATAGGTCGAATTCATAAGCGGTATCGGAGGCTTGGCTTATCTAATCATTTCGCGGCAATTAAGCAGAACATCAATTTATTTGACCTATTAAGGCCAGATTGCTCTTAAAAATTAATGAAGATTGAAGCCTCTCGTCTGTTGCTTCCTTATACAATGGCACTGAAAGCCCGCGTAGGCCCGTCCACGCCCGTCATTTAACCTTTTACCCTCGCGCGTTCGAGGGGCTTTCCTGTCGATATGCTTTCAATTTTTTGATACTCGTTATGTGAATTATACGTTAGCCTTGTGGTCGTAAAAGTTAACACCGACTCCACGGATGCCCGATGATGCGGCATCGCTCCAAGCAAAGAGCATTGTGGTCGGATTCATACACTTGCTAAGCCAAAGGAAACCTTTTCGGCATGGAACGAAGAGCATTTATTAAAGCTTCAATGGCATTTGCTGCTTACTGTGGTGTGCCTGCGATGGCATCCCTGTTCACCGGTTCAGCCGAAGCGGCACAAGGGAGTGTGGCCGACGGCGGCGCGACCTCCTTTGACTTCTCTACTTTGCAGAAGTTGGCTGCTTCACTCGCTAAACAGCCTTATGGCGGCGCTCCCGAGCCTCTGCCTGAAACCCTGGCCAACCTTACGCCACAGGCTTACAATAGCATTCAGTACGACCACGCGCACTCTCTGTGGCATAACATCCCGAATCGCCAGCTGGACGTCGAACTGTTTCACGTCGGCATGGGCTTCAAACGTCGGGTGAAAATGTTTGCTCTTGATGGCGACAAGCATCAGGCGCGCGAGATTCACTTCCGTCCCGAACTGTTTAACTACCATGACGCCGGTGTCGATACCAGCCAGCTCGAGGGTAAATCCAACCTCGGCTTTGCCGGATTCAAGGTCAACAAGGCCCCTGAGCTGACCCAGCGCGACGTGGTTTCTTTCCTGGGCGCAAGCTACTTCCGCGCAGTAGACGACACCTATCAGTATGGTCTGTCTGCCCGTGGTGTGGCGGTCGATACCTTTACCGACCATCCTGAAGAGTTCCCCGACTTCGTCTCCTTCTGGTTTGAAAAGCCGAAAGCCGACTCCACCACCTTCGTGGTCTATGCCCTGCTTGACGGCCCGAGCATTACCGGCGCGTACCGCTTCACCATTCGCTGCGAGCCTACGCGCGTAGTCATGGAAATCGACAAGCACCTTCATGCCCGTAAAGACGTCAAGCAGCTTGGCATTTCGCCGATGACCAGCATGTTTAGCTGTGGCACCAACGAACGGGGCCGTTGCGACACCATTCACCCTCAGATTCATGACTCCGATCGCCTGGCCATGTGGCGCGGCAATGGCGAATGGGTATGTCGTCCGTTGAATAACCCGCAAAAGTTGCAGTTCAACGCCTTCGCGGATGAAAACCCGAAAGGCTTCGGACTGTTGCAGCTTGACCATGATTTTGATGATTATCAGGATGTTATCGGCTGGTATAACAAGCGTCCCAGCCTGTGGGTCGAGCCGAAAGGTAATTGGGGCAAGGGTTCAATCAATCTGATGGAGATCCCGACGACCGGCGAAACGCTGGATAACGTGGTGTGCTTCTGGCAGCCGGAAAAGGCTATCAAGGCCGGGGATTCGCTGGACTTCAGCTACCGTCTCTACTGGAGCAATGAGCCGCCAATCCGCAGTCCGATGGCGAAAGTGCTGGCAACGCGTACCGGCATGGGCGGCTTCCCGGAAGGCTGGGCGCCGGGCGAACACTATCCGACCGTCTGGCAGCGCCGTTTTGCCGTAGACTTCATCGGTGGCGAGCTGAAATCGTATGCAGATAAAGGTATCGAGCCGGTCATCAATGTCTCGTCCGGCAAGATTAGCAACATCGAAATCCTTTATGTTCAACCGTTTGACGGTTACCGCATCCTGTTCGACTGGGCACCTACCAGCGATTCGGTCGACCCGGTCGAACTGCGCATGTTCCTGCGCTCGCACGACCATGCCCTGAGCGAAACCTGGCTCTACCAGTATTTCCCGCCTGCGCCGGACAAACGTAAATACGTTGACGATCGTCAGATGAGCTAAATCATTCAACAAATTGCAACGCAAAATGGGGCCATCGAGGCCCCATTTTTTTATTCAGGATAAAAGCGAGAAAAGAAGAAAGTGTATTAGAAAGCTTTACTTACCAATCCGCGTGTCACGTCATGGCCGTGACGTAACAGTCCGTCGAACCTTTGTTCAGTCTTTTTTAATTGTTCGAGAAACTCTTCCGGCGTGTAGTTGTGCGTTTTCCCGCTCATATAGGCAAGGGCCAGCTCTTTTGCATGGTAGCGTTGAAAGTTATACATAATATTCCTTGTTGATCATAAATAATTAAACAGATAGCTCACAACGTGCATAAAACGGCAACTCGCCCTTCTGTATATAATGGGCTTATTCTTATAAATTAATAACGACGAGTAAATGCGTTTCTATAAATAGATTTGATAGCCAATCCCGTGCATAAAAATAAAGGCTCGGCGCGTTATGTGATAGTGATCGGCTAAATGGGTAAGTTTTAATAATGGGTAAATGAAGGGTGAATGACGAGTCATGAATTCCCGACGCATAGTCATTCAAAACAGCTAAAACACAATCCCATGATTTAATTCATATGTGCGTAGTGAGGAATGAATAGATTCCTTATGGGAATGTCCGCAATTGTTCAAAAAAATTTAGCCGTTGCGATGCTGGCGCTGGCGAGGAGTTTTCAGGTTGGCAAGCCGCGTTATTAAGAAATTACTCAGATTATTGCGATAATTATCAGGGTTTACTCAGGCCACCAGAGGGAAATATGAGATTTCTCTTAGATGGCCAAGGCATTCTTTCTGCATAATTAATCAGTGCAGCCTTTCCCATATAAACGGAATAAAGAGAGGAAGTTGTGAAATCAGATACAGAATCAGGCCGATACCCGCGCCGACCAGCGTGCCGTTGATGCGAATAAACTGCAAATCTTTACCGATATTCAGTTCTATCTGCCGCGACATATCTTTCTCGTCCCAGCCCTTAACGGTATCGCTGATATGGCGAGTCAGGAACTGGGCAAAATCCGGTGCCATCTTCTCGGCCAGCGTTTCCATTTGCAGATTCATCGACTTGCGCAGGGCAGGGTCTTTGCTCAACATATTGCCCAGCCACAGACCGGCTTCGCTGACTCGCGCATGCAGTCTGGAGTCGGTTTTTTCAAGATCATCCTTCATCCACTGACGTAAATCGCCCCACAGGCCGAGAATATAGCCGTTCAGACTCGGGTCATTTTTCAGGTAGCCTTTGATCTCTTCAGCTTTGGCCGCCATTTTGGGGTCGTTCTGCAGGCGCTGGATAAACCGCGCAATCACACGGTCAAAACTCAGACGAAAAGCATGGCCCCGATCGCTGCCAATATCGTCCAGCAGCGAGTTCACGGCATTCGACACCATCTGCGCGCCGTTATCTCCCAACCATTCGGTTGGCAGCATTTTGGACTTGATAGGATGCTCGCGCTTCACCCAGCGGACAATCTGCGTGGCGATAAACTCGCGGCTTGCAGGCTGCTCCAGTAACACCACCAGTTTTTGCATCACCTGATCCAAAAGCGCCTGATGGCGTCCGTCCTTGGTCAGGCTTTCAAGCAGGGTCGCCACGGACTGGGAGAGGTCGACTTTATCGATGGCCGTGTGCAGCGCATCTTTAACCAGTTTCTGAATTCGCGTGTCGTCGGTGATATCCAGAAAGTTGCGCATGATGCTCACCAGATAACCGCCAAACTGCTCGGCGTTCTCTCTGGCAGTCAGCCATGTGCCCATGGCCTGGGCGGGATCGTGCTGGCGTATCAGCCGAACCAGCGAACCCGGATCAAGGAATTTTTCCTGCACGAAGATGGCAAGATTGTCGGCAATCTTGTGTTTGTTTTTCGGAATGATGGCGGTATGGGCGGCAACAAACGGAATCGGAACACGCTTGAACAGGGCCACGACCGCAAACCAGTCGGCAAGCGCCCCGACCATGGCCGCCTCGCTTATCGCCTTCAGGCCGTTGACCCAGAATCCCGGCGGCAGAAAGAGGGTGAGGAGAAACAGCGCAGCGGCCACGAGGAGCAACAGCAGCGCATTACGTTTACTTCTTTTGAGTTCATTTTCTTTGTTCATTACATGAGTTTAGGACGGAGAGGGCGGGATTGTCAGTTTTTTTCAAATCCTGAGCGGGTGGATAAAGTGAGAAATATTCTTGATCTCATTCAGGCGACCATTACACTGCGTCCAGTTTATATAATTCGAGAATTAATCTTCATGGAGCTTTTGCGCGTTGTTTTCAGGCAATACCGTTGGCCGTTTATCGGGGTTATTGCATTGACGCTCGCCAGTGCGGCGTTGGGAATCGGGTTGATTGCCTTCATTAATGTCAAGCTTATCAGAACCACGCAGGCCTCAATGGCGGTACTTCCGGAGTTTCTCGGCTTTCTGCTGTTGCTGATGGCGGTCACGCTGGGTTCGCAACTGGCATTAACGGCGCTCGGACACCATTTCGTCTTCAAGCTGCGCAGCCAGTTTATCAAACGCATTATGGATACCGATATCGAGCGCATCGAGCAGATTGGCAATGCGCAGTTGCTGGCGAGCCTTGGCAGTGATATTCGCAGTATCACGCTGGCATTTGTGCGCCTGCCCGAACTGCTGCAGGGCATTATCCTGTCGATTGGCTGCACAGTTTATCTCGGCTGGTTGTCGCCCAAAATGCTGGTGGTGGTGGTTATCTGGCTGATTGTGACGATTGCGGTGAGCTTTAAACTGGTTGGACGCGTTTATGGTCATCTGAACCACGTGCGCGAAGCCGAAGACAGTTTGCAGAAAGATTATGAAACGGTAATAACAGGGCGTAAAGAGCTGGCACTCAACCGCCAGCGCGCGCAGCAGGTCTTCGAGCAGGAGTATCAGCGCGACGCCATGCACTATAAAAAACACATTATCGGCGCAGACACTTTTCACCTGAGCGCGGTGAACTGGTCGAATATCATGATGCTGGGTGCGATTGGCATGGTGTTTTACATGGCAAACTCGCTCGGCTGGTCCAACAATGCCGTCGCCGCGACCTTTTCCCTGACGTTGCTGTTTCTGCGTACCCCGCTGTTGCAGGCAGTAGGCGCGCTGCCCACGCTGCTCAGCGCGCAGGTGGCTTTCAGAAAACTCAAACTTCTGCGTCTCGCCGAGTATCACGCCGATTTCGTGCCGCCTGCGCCAAACCGCGACTGGCAGCAGCTTGAACTGCGGGACCTCTCTTTTGAGTATGAAGGGCAGCAATTCGGCATTGGCCCTATCAATCTGACTCTTAAACGCGGCGAAATGGTATTTCTGATTGGCGGCAACGGCAGCGGAAAATCGACGCTCGCGATGTTGCTGACCGGCCTGTATGTGCCGAAATCCGGGCAAATACTGCTCGACGGCACGGCGATTGAAGCAGACAACGTCAACGATTATCGTCAGCTTTTCTCGGCGGTCTTTACCGATTTTCATCTGTTTGGCAAGATGATCGGCCCCAATGGTGCAGCCCCCGATGCGAAACTGGTCGCCGAATGGCTCGACCAGCTGAAAATGGCCGAGAAGCTCGAAATCGAAGACCAGCAGATAAAAAACCTGCAGCTGTCGAAAGGTCAGCAAAAAAGGGTCGCGCTGCTGCTGGCCGCCGCCGAAGGGCGAGACTTCCTGCTGCTTGACGAATGGGCGGCGGATCAGGACCCCCAGTTTCGCCGCACCTTCTATCGCGACCTGCTGCCGCGTCTTTCCGCCATGGGCAAAACGGTGCTGGCAATCAGTCACGACGACCATTACTTCCAGCATGCCGACCGTCTGCTGGAAATGCGTCAGGGCCAGCTTCGTGAACTGACCGGTCAGGATCGCGAAGCCGCCTCGCGAGATGCCGTGGCCGCCATCAACTAAACCTCCGGCATCATTGCGTCGCCTATCGACGAAACAGGGCGGAAGTGCCTGCTTCCGCCCCGCATTTTCGGGGCTTTTCAATTTTTAAGAGTTGCCTGACATGGCGTCCTCGTCGTTAACAGTTTAAGATTCGTATAACCATCATCGACCTTCTCCGAAAATTTTACGCGTTTTCGATTCATGAAACTTTGGGTAATCCACTTTATGCAAAAGCTTTTCCGGGCACCGTTTAACGTCGCTCTGTTATTGGCGTTGTTGTTTTCCCCACTGCTGGTCAGCGCGGCCCCCGATGCCACCGCCGATCAGGAACAGACGGCCGAAGCGGCCAAGCCGATTGACGCCCCGGCGGCGCTTTCTGCCTTGCAGAAACGTCTGGATAACATCAAACAGCAGGTGTCCACCGCTAAAAATAATAATACCCTCGACGACCTCAACGATGCCGCGCAAAAACTCTCAAGCGATGCCGATGCGTTGGGTGTTGCCCTGCAGCCGTTGCGCCAGCAGGTTCAGGCCGGACTGGATGTGTTGGGACCTGCGCCCGCGCCGGGTGCCTTGCCCGAGACGCCGCAGGTTATCAAGCAGCGCAAGGATCTCAATGCCAGCAAAACCGCGCTGGACAATCAGATTGCCCAGGCGGGCACGATTAAAACCAGTGCCGCCAACCTTTCTGCTCAAATCGCCGGACTTCGCCGCGATGCGCTGAAAACCCAGATTGCGCTCAATACGGGCAGTATTCTGGGTAAAAATTTCTGGACACCGCTGATTCATCCTACCGACGATGACAGCGAATTGTTCAACGATTACCGGGCGCAACTCTCCGATGCCTGGCATCTGGCCTGGCAGCCTGATAACCGGATTGTCAGCGGGTTACTTCTGGTCGCGGCACTGCTGCTTGGCTTCTTCGGCAGTCGCGTGCTCGACACGCCGCTGGCCTGGCTGACACCGCGCTGGCTGCCCGTCGGCCGCTTGCGCCGCAGTTTCTTCGCCTTCGCCACAACAATGATAAGCGTACTGACGCTCGGCGGCTGTGCCGAGCTGTTTGCCCTGACCTTTACCCGCATGCCGGAAGTCAGCGACTGGGTAAGAGAAACAGGCGAGCTTATCGTCAAGCTGTCTATCTTCTCTGCCCTGATTGTCGGGTTGGGCCGCGCACTGCTTTCAACGCTGCACCCAAGCTGGCGTTTGCCGGCAATGGCGGATTCGGTCGCCAAAACGCTGGTCAGTTTCCCGAGAATGCTGTCGATCTTTATCCTTATTTTCGGCCTGATTGAGGGGATGAACAACCTGATTGGCGCGAGCGTCGCCGTCACGCTGTTTGGTAACGGTATGTCGTCTTTGCTGGTCGCCATCAGCGCCAGTATCGCGCCTATTCGCGTTAACCGTCTGCGCCGCAAACTGCTGGCCAACGGCGAACAGCCGGAGGTGCGCTCGACGCTGGCGGGGCTTTTGCATCTATGCATCAGCGTGATGGCGTTCGCCATTTTCGTCGCCCTGCTTATCGGTTATGTGCCGCTGGCCCGCTTCCTGACCTATGAATTGCTGTGGGTCGGTATTGTCATCGCCTGTCTTTATATCCTGATTCATCTGGCCGTCGACCTGTGTGAAAGCATCTTCTCGCCCAATACCGCGTCCGGCAAGTTGCTGAAACACTCGCTGAGTGTGGGCGATCGTCATCTGTCACTGGCCGCGACGCTGTTTGCCGCGCTGTCTAAAACGCTGCTGCTGGTGTTTGCCGTAACCCTGCTGCTGGGCGGTAACTTTGGTACGACCACGCCGCTCGAACTCTTCAGCAAGGTCGTCGACCTATGGGGCGGCAAGGGGCTTGAACACCTGAATATCGTGCCGGCGCACGCGGTCAATGCCGTTATCTTCCTGATTGTCGGCTGGTATGTGCTGCGCTCCGCCCGACGCTGGCTGGATGTCGATTTCCTGCCAAAAACCAATATGGATCAGGGGATGCGCGCCTCGCTGGTGACACTGTTTGCCAATGTGGGGCTGGTGCTGGTGGTGCTGGTGACGCTTTCGGTGCTCGGCATCGAATGGAATCGACTGGCGTGGATTGTGAGTGCGCTGTCGGTCGGTATCGGTTTTGGCTTGCAGGAAATCGTCAAGAACTTTATCTCGGGTGTGATTTTGCTGACCGAACGTCCCGTCAAAGTGGGTGATTTGGTCAGTATCGGCGGGGTAGAAGGGGATATTCGTCGTATCAATGTCAGGGCGACCGAATTGCAGCTTGGCGACCGTTCCACCGTTATCGTGCCAAACTCGCAGTTTATCTCGCAAAACGTTCGCAACGCCACGATGGGCAATGCGCAGGGCGTCGCGACCATCGCGCTGACGTTCCCGCTGGATATCGACCCCGAAGCCGTTCGCAATATTCTGCTGGACGCCTACACCGCGCACGAGTCGGTGCTGGATACGCCGGAACCTTCCGTGACGTTCAGTCAGCTGGGTCCGGACGGTATTGTGCTCAGTGTGACGGGTTATGTGAACAGCCCGCGCGTGGTGTCGCGAACCAAGAGCGACCTGCTGTATGAAATCCTGAAAAAACTGCGCGAAGCGAATGTGTCGCTCAGCCGGACGCAAACTATGGTCTGGGCGAATGCACCGGAAAAGGCGTAAGGTTTTCTAGCGCAAGCCTCAGGCGGCAAACCGCCGAGCAAGGTTAACTCCGGCTCGGCGGTTTTTTTTGCGTATTTCAAGGCCGCCTTTGAGGTCAACGGCAGAGGCGGCCCCTCCCTGACGACATCAGGATGCTTTTACAGCCATCCGGACTTTTTCAACTTGATATAGAGCGCGATACAGGCCACGACCGTAATGCCGAGTGTCAGCGGATAACCCCAGCTGTCGTTGAGTTCGGGCATATCCTTGAAGTTCATGCCGTAGAGGCTGAAAATCACCGTCGGGATCGCCAGTATCGCCCCCCAGCCAGCCAACCTCTGAACCACTTCATTCTGGTGCACCGACACCAGCGCCAGATTGACGTGCATGGCGTTGGACAGCATCTCGCGCGTGTCGTCGGTCGTGGTCAAAACCTGATTGGCATGGTCGTGAACGTCGCGCAGATAGGCACGCAGCGCATCGGGAATAATCGATTCATGGTGCTGCATCAACTGATTGCAGATATCGCCCATCGGCAGGGCGGCATTGTGCAGTGACAACAGTTCGCGACGCAGGCGATACACCTGGTGCACCGCGCTCTGATTAAATTCGGATTTAAACATCTGCGATTCAATGTGCTGAAAACGCTGGGTATATTGATGCAAGATAGCCAGATAGTTATCGACAATCATGTCCAGAATGGCATAGAGCGCATAACCTGGCCCCATCGCCAGCAGGTCAGGGCATTCCTGCGCGTGTTTACGCACGTCGGCATAGCTGGTGGACGCACCGTGACGCACGGTAATCAGAAAGTTTTTACCGACAAAGAGATGCGTTTCGCCGTATTTAATGGCGTCGCCCTTGAGCTGGGCGGTTTTTACCACGATAAACAGCGACTCGCCGTACTGCTCGATTTTAGGACGCTGGTGAGCGGTGAGCGCATCCTCGATGGCCAAATCATGCAGCCCGAACTCCTGCTGAATACGTCGCATGTAATCGGTGTCGGGCTGTACCAGTCCCAGCCAGATAAAGGTGTCCGGCTCTTTGATAACTTCACTGATATCGTCCAGCGTCACTTTTTTGACAATCTTGCCTTTACGGTAGGCAACGCTACAGATCTCGGAATCATCGAGAGGATTTTTTTCTTGAGTGACGTCGTTCATGCGGATAACCAGAATAAGAGTCGTGCGTGGGAAAAGAATAAAGGCCGGAGAACGTCTCCGGCCTGCCTGACAAGTCGATTACTGGTCTTTGACCGTCTCTGCCGGACCAAATACGCTGTAATGAGGCAGATTGACGTTTTGATACGGCTCCCAGCCTCCGCCCAGCGATTTATAGAGCATCACCAGATCGGTGCTGGTCTGAACCCTGGCCTCGGCGCTCTGTTGACGCGCCTGCGCCAGCTGGCGTTGCGTGTCCAGCACGGTAATAAAGGAAGTGAGGCCTTTACGATAGCCATCGCTCGCCAGCTCGAAGCTGGTTTGCAGCGCATTGGCCGAGTCTTCCAGACCATTCACCCTGTCCTGATCGGTACGGTAGCTCACCAGCGCGTTATCGACATCCTGCAAGGCGGTCAACACGGTCTGACGATAGCTCAGCACGGCGTTGGCCTGCTGCGCGCGGGAAAGCCGCACGCTTGACACCAGTCGGCCGCCCTGGAAAATCGGCAGCGAAACCTGTGGTCCGAAGGAGTAGAAATGGCTGCTCCAGTCGGTCAGATATCCGGAATCGGAGTTGCGCATCCCGAACTGACCCGTGAGCGAGATGCTGGGGAACAGCTGCGCCACCGACACGCCGATATTGGCGGTCGCGGCGTGCAAATCGGCCTCGGCTTTACGCACATCCGGACGACGACGGGCCAGCTCGGACGGGATCCCGACTGCGACCACCGCCGGAATGACCGGCATGGCTTTGACCGGCATCAGCTCGGCATCCAGCGATCCCGGCACCTGACCCAGCAATACCGCCAATCCGTTCATCGCCTGACGCTGCTGCGACTGATATTGCGGCAACTGCGCCCGCAGAGAACCTAACTGCGCGCGGGCATTCTCCACGTCGGTTCGCGGCGCCAGGCCATGCTCTGCCTGACTTTGAGTGAGTTCCAGCGTCTGTTGGGCGACATCAATCTGGGTCTGGATAGCCGCCAGCACGGTTTGCGCGCCGCGCAGTTGCAGATAGCTGCGCGCCACTTCGGCCTGGAGCGAAACCAGCGCATCGTTGCGGCTTTCGATTGAAGACTGATTCTGCGCGCGGGCCATTTCGACCGAACGTCGCGTGCCGCCGAACAGGTCCAGCTCCCAGCTTGCATCGAAGCTGCCCTGATAGATATTGACCGGATCGGTCGCGACATCTATCGCGCTGGCGGCCTCTGGGCTCACCGACTCGAGCCTGTCCTGAATGCCGTTGGACTCAAGCTCGCCACGCAGACCCAACTGGGTGCGCGTCGCCTTGGCGCTGGCGTTGACCGACGGCAGCCAGGCTCCCTTGGCCTGGGTTATCTGTTCGCGCGCCCCGGCGATGCGCAGCACCGCCTGTTGCAGCGAGAGATTGCCTGCGATGGCGCGATCGATAAGGCTGTCGAGCTGGGGATCCTTGAACGACTTCCACCACTGTGGATTTGGCTGAGAGGCGAGGGCGATGGAATCCCCCGGATTTTTCTTCGGTTGATTGAGGTCATTAAACGCCACCGGCGTTTTGGCGCGGGGCGCCTGATAATCAGGCCCCACCGAGCAGCCAGCCAGCGCCAGTGCCAGCGCGGAAACAGTTAAACGTGATACAAAGGCCGACATATTAATGGGCTCCGGCACTGCCTTCGCTCTTGACTGGCGAAAGCAGGAAACAAAGGGGAATTAAAATACAGGCAACGATGGCGCAGTAGCTGAAAACATCGATGTAGGCGAGTATTTTCGCCTGCGACACCATCTCCTGATACATGCGACTGGTCGCAAGCGTAATGGGGTCACCCACAATCGACGTGTAATCTCGAATGGCCGCCGCGCTCTTCTCCACCGCCAGATTAAACTGCTCGTTCAATGGCGTCATATTGTGCACGATGTGCGCGCTGTTGGCCTGCGTGCGCTCGGTGACACCCGCGGTCGACAGCGAAATGCCTATCGACCCGGCCACGTTGCGGAACATGGTAAACAGCGCCGCGGCATCGGCGTTCATGCGCTGTGGCAGCGTAATGAACGCGATGGTCGTCAGCGGGACAAACAGGAAGCCCAGCCCCATCGATTGCGCACTGCGGAACATCATCAGCGTTTCGAAATCGATATTCGGCACCAGCGTCATCGAATAGATAAACGACATCATCATCAGCGCAAAGCCGAAGGCGATAAGATAACGGGTCTGCACCAGCGGCATCAGTTTGAGCACGATCGGAATGCTGAACACGACCAGAATCGCGCCCGGCGTCATCACCATGCCCGAAAGGGTGGCCGTGTAGCCGAGTTGCTGCTGGGCGAGCTGCGGAATGACCACAGAGCTTGCGTAGAGGATCATCGCCATACCGGCCATCAACAGGCTGGATACCGCAAAGTTCTTGTCTTTCAGACAGCGAAGATCGACCACCGGTTTCTTGGTATAGAGCAGCCAGTAGACGGCCCCTACAATCCCTATGACAGCGAGCACCGCAAAGGTGACAATAAAGCCGGACTGGAACCAGTCATCGTCTTCGCCGCGATCCATCATCACCTGCAAACAGCCTAATCCCAGAGTAATCAGGGCAATACCGATGTAATCGATGCTGAGTTTATCTTTCGATTTCTGCTCCCACGGCGGATCTTCGAGCAATTGGTAAATCGCGATAAGCGCGATAACCCCGACGGGAATGTTAATCAGGAACACCCAGCGCCAGCTGTAGCTGTCGGTAATCAGACCGCCAAGGGTAGGGCCGAGGATAGGGGCCACGATAATGGCAATGGAAGACAGACCAAACGCCTTGCCGCGATCTTCTTTCTTGAAGTAGTCCAGCAGCACGGACTGCTGTACCGGCTGCAAACCGCCGCCAAAGAATCCCTGCAACAGGCGGAAAAGGATCATCTGCCACAATTCGGTGGCAATCCCGCACAGGAAGGAGCAGACGGTGAACATCAGGATACAGATCATGAAGTAGTTTTTGCGGCCGAAGGTGCGGCTCAAAAACGCAGAAACGGGCAGTACAATACCGTTGGCCACCAGATACGAGGTCAGTACCCAGGTGGATTCATCGTAGCTCGAGGAGAGCGACCCCGCGATGTGCGGGAGCGCCACGTTGACAATGGTGGTGTCGAGGATCTCCATAAACACCGCGATGGTGACCACAATGGCCACCGCCCACGGATTGCTTTTGGGGACCCAACTGCTGTTGTCGGCACTCATTCAACGGTTACCGACGGGTCGACCGACAGGCCGAGCGGCAGAGGTTTTTTCGGATCCAGACCGCTGTCGACGACAATCTTGACCGGCACGCGCTGAACAATCTTCACATAGTTGCCGGTCGCATTTTCAGACGGGAAAGCCGAGAAGCGGGAACCTGTTCCCTGCTGAATACTGTCGACATGGCCGTGCAGTTCGATATCGGGATAGGCATCGATTTTAACGACCACTTTGTCGCCCGGATTCATGCGCTCAAGCTGGGATTCCTTGAAGTTCGCGGTGATCCAGATGTCTGGCGAAACCAGCGAGAACAGCGAGGTGCCGGCCTGAACCAGCGTACCCAGCTGAACGTTACGTTTGGTCACGTAACCATCAAACGGCGCACGAACGTCGGCATACGACAGATTCAGGTTGGCGGTTTCCAGCTGGGCCTTGGCCTGCTGGACCTGCTGCTGGCGCGCTTCGACGTTGGTTTCGGCATTGCGAATCTGCAGCTGAACCTGTGCGGCAACCTGCACCTGCGCCTTGGCGTTTTCAACTTCCGCACTCGCAGAACGCAGCTGCGCATTGGCGGTATCGATGTTTTGCTGTGAAGTCGCGCGTGGGTCAACGCCGCGCTGACGACGATAATCGGAGGTCGCATTCAGCAAGTTGGCTTCGGCACGAGCCTGCTGGGCTTTTGCCTGCGCAAGCTGCGCCGGATACTGCACTTTCGCCAGGTCATACTGCACCTGCGCCTGATGCAGCTGAGACTCCGCCAGACCCAGCTGTGCGCTGGCCTGATCGCGCTGCGCCGTGGCGTCACGCGGGTCAATCTGAACGACCAGCTGGCCTTTCTTCACGAACTGGTTGTCCTGAACCGCCAGATTCACCACATAACCGGCAATCTTAGGTGCCACAGTCACGGTATTGCCTTCGGTGAAGGCGTCGTCGGTGGTTTCCAGATTACGATTCAGGAACCAGAAAATCGCGGCCACAATAATGATGACAAGCACCACGATGCCCAAAATGATCAGCGGCTTTTTGCCCGGGCCTTTGCCCTTTTCATCATTTTTATCATTGCCGTCCTGCTGCTGCCCATCTTTGTCCGCATCAGGATTGCTATGGCCTTCGCCGGATTTTATGTGTGAAGAGTTGATCGTGGAATGGTTGTTTTCGGAAGCATCGTTGCTGTGCTGGGTCGGTTCTTTTTTGTTGTCAGTCATAAAGTTATGATCGCTAGTAGTGTTGCTCATCAAAAAGTCGGCATGGAACATGCCTGGACGAGGATCTAAAAGAAGCTCGTTTTACCCTAGAAGAATTTGATGTAAAAGCAAGTAAATTTAAGTCAGTACGTTTACCTTTTAGCCAATCTCATAAGGTTTATTTATCCCCCTTTGAAAAATTCTTTTAGGCAAGAGCAAAAAGTGGCAAAGTGGCGCTCTCGGCAGCAAAATTTCACCTCCAAAAGTGCGCCGTTTTATAGGGTTAATTCCTATCCGCTGCCATTGTGAAACAGCCTCTCATCATAATTAGAAAGTTAGAATTCAGGATACGCGTGTGGCAAATTCAGTGACTTCTCCCGAAAGTCAAAACATACCCCATAGAAAGTTGACGCGTATGGCGTCGATGGTTTCGCTCGTCGTGGCGCTGGTGCTGGTCGGCATCAAAGTCTGGGCCTGGGCGGCAACGGGTTCGATAGCGCTGCTGACTTCGGCGGCCGACGGTCTGGTCGATGTGCTGGCGTCGCTGGTCACTCTCATCGGCGTGCGCTATGCCGGACGTCCGGCTGACAAGGGGCACCGTTACGGCCACGGTAAAGCCGAGGCGGTGGCGGCCTTTGTGCAGGCGCTGTTGTTGGGCGGGGCAGGTCTAGTATTGGGCGGCGAGTCAATTGGGCGAATCATTCACCCGCAGCCGCTGGCGGAACTTGGGCTTGGCATCTGGGTCATTATCTTTAGTTCACTGGCCGCGACGGGGCTGGTCCTGATGCAGAGCTTTGTGGTGAAACGTACCGCCTCCACGGCCATCGCTGCCGACCGGGCGCACTACATCACCGACGTCGCCGTCAATGTCGCCGTGCTGGTCGCGCTGGTGCTCGAACATTATCTGGGCTGGACCCGTTCCGACTCCGTAGGCGCGTTGCTTATCTCTTTCTATATGTTGTGGAACGCCAGAGGCATGGCGGCGGATGCTTTAAAACAACTGCTGGACCGCGAGCTGGACGTCGAAGACCGCAGGCGGGTGCGCACTGCCGTACTGAGTTGCGAAGGGGTCAAAGGGGTGCACGATATCCGCACCCGTAACGGCGGCGATCGTGTTTTCGTCGAGTTTCACGTAGAGGTTGACGGAAAATTGTCGGTGGATGTCGGGCACGATATCGGCGACGCGGCCGAAGCCGCCGTGCGCCTGCTGTTCGTCTCCGCCGATGTCACCGCGCATCTTGAACCGGCGGGCATCGACGACGACAGGCTGGATAATCTGTTCAAGTAAGGTACGGACGATTAGCCCTGCAAAATCCCTTCACACAGTAAGCGCGCGCAGCCCAGACTGAGTTCCCGGCGGTGATGGGCATCGCCCGGAATGCGCGCCATCTGATCCAGCATGCCGACATAACATTGGCCGAGCTGTACGGCGTTGATGTCCTTGCGAAAAAGACCGCTTTGCTGCTCCTTCGCCAGATTCTGCGTAATCCAGCACGCCAGACCCGCTTTGGTCTCCGTGCAACCCGGCGGCTGAAAGAATCCAATCTGGGTCAGTTCAGGGTCTTCGGCCAGAAAATCGAGGAACTTGCGAAAACTCAAGGCGACGCGGTCCAGCACCTCGTCGGCCGGAATCTCACCTTCAATCAGCAAGGTCAACGTCAGGGCTTCGAGGCGCGCGCGGAATTCGCACATCAAGTCGTCGTAACACATCTCCTTGCTCTCGAAATAGCAGTAGAACGTAGGCTGCGACACGCCGGTGGCTTTTACGATATCGCTGACTTTGGTGTTGTGAAAACCTAGACGGGCAAATTCCGCCGCCGCATGGCGACGAAGTTTGGCGTGGGTTCTTTCACCTTTTGTCAGGGCCGCCTCCGAATTCTTCGCGGCCCCTTTCTCCGGGGAAGTGTTGTTGTGCATCACGACTTTTTTACCGTCTCTCTCGCGTCAATCTGTTCAGGAAATCATGCGCCTTCGCCGGCGAGTTCACGACGTGAACCGCGACTCGCGGCTACCAGAATCAGGCCAAGCACCGCCAGTACCGCGCCTGCAGGCGGGATCCAGGCAAAGGTCAGGCCGGAGCTCAATACGCCGCCGCCCAGTGCCGCGCCCAGCGCATTGCCGAGGTTGAAGGCACCGATATTCACGGAAGACGCCATGCCCGGCGCTTCGTGCGCTGCATCCATTACGCGCATTTGCAGCGGTGAAATCAGACCAAACGACATCATGCCCCAGAGTACCATCGAAATCGCCGCGCCGATGTGACTGGTCGCAGTAAACGGCAACACAAACATCGACACCGCCAGCAGCGAGAAGAACAGCATCAGCGTGCCGTCAACGGAACGGTCAACCAGCTTGCCGCTGATATAGTTGCCGAGCGTAAAGCCCACGCCAATCAGCATCAGCATGGCGGTAACAAACTCGCCCGAGGCATGGGTCAGCATCTCGAGAATCGGCGTGATGTAGGTATAGAGGGTAAACATCGCCCCGGCACCCAGCACCGTGGTCGCCATCGAACGCAGCACGACAGGGCGCACCAGTACCGCCAGCTCCTTTTTCACTTCCGGCATTTTCCCGGCTTCGCCCTGAGGCAGTGAACGGGCAAGGGCGATGAGGGTTATCACGCCGAGCAGGGCAGTAATCGCGAAGGTGGTGCGCCAGCCAATAGTTTGACCAATCCAGGTCGCCACAGGCACGCCGCCGATATTGGCAATGGTCAGACCCATGAACATGATGGCGACGGCACTCCCGCGTTTATGTACCGGCACCAGACTGGTGGCGACCAGCGCGCCAAGGCCGAAGAATGCACCGTGCGATAGACTGGTAAAGACGCGGGAAAGCAGCAGCAGCGTGTAATTTGGCGCGATGGACGAGAGCAGGTTTCCGGCTACGAAAATGCCCATCAACATCATCAGCGCGGCTTTGCGGCGATAGCGGCTCATGAACAGTGTCATCAGCGGTGCGCCTACCATCACGCCGATGGCATAGGCGCTGACCAGTAGACCGGCCGTTGGAATGGAAACCTCAACGCCGTTGGCAATCGTCGGGAGCAGTCCCATAGGCGCAAACTCGGTGGTCCCGATACCAAAGGAACCCAAAGCCAACGCCAGAAGTGGCCATTTGGACGACATAATCTCAACCCTCAATTAGTATTATTGCTGTAATTAGCTGTGGTGTAGAACAGTGACAAGGCCAGAAAAGTTGACCTCGATCACACTAAGGTAAAGGTTACTGAGGGATAAACTTACTTGCAAGTAAGTTTTTGCTCCGAGATAGAGCAATATGTGCTAAACGGGCGTAATTATTAGGTGACGCTGTCACTTATCGCGGTTGCGAAGAAACGATCTCCTCATTGACCCACAACAATAGCTGTTTCACCGCTTTCGACAGGGTCTGGTTCTGACGCAAGATATAGCCGAGCCGCGTAGCCGGAAAATGCGGCAATGGCGTAACCCGCGTGGTGAGATGAGTCTTACTGCCTAATGAAAACTCCGGCACAATCGCCACACCGAAACCGGCTTCGGCCCAGTCTATCTGCGCATCCACACTGCCCACTTCCATGACACGATAGGGCGGCAGATCAAGAAGGGGCAGCGCTTGATCCAGCAGATCACGGGTGCGGGTGTCATGCCCGAGAAGAATAAGCGTCGGCTGATCGGCATGCATGGCATCCTCTCCGTGGCGCTGTTGCTGCCAGGCCTGAAGGTTGTTGCCGAGCGCGCACCATTTGATTTGCTGCAATTCGGTAAAGTACAGCGGCTGACTCTCTTTCTGCTCGATAACAAAACCCAAGTCCGCCTTGGCACTTTTAACCAACTCCGACGCCTGTGAGGACGTGGTATTGAGCAGGGTAAAGTCGATGCCCGGAAATGCCTTTTTGAATAGCTGAAACGGCTTGATAAGCAGCAGGCGGGAAATAATATCGCTGGCGGCAATCGTCAGCGTGCCACGACTCTGGTCATTGATGGCGTTGAGATCCGCCTGACAGACCTGCAACTCCATCAGCGTGCGCTGGCTGGTTTCCAGTAATCGAAACCCTGCCTGGGTTAATCGAAACGGATTCCGCTCGATCAATTTCACCCGTGTGGTTTGTTCAAGCTGCTTGATGTGCAGGCTGACATTGGGCTGCGTCATATGCAGCGCAGCCGCCGCCTTGCCAAAATGCTGGAGTTCGGCAAGGGTCACAAACGTTTTAAGCCAGTTGATATCGAGCATTATGTTTAACCCTGATGCGAGTTTTACGAAGTGCATTTGCTAAAACCGACGCCTGAAAAGCCCCGTTTTTAGCCCTACGCTCATATGGAATCCTTATTGAGATGATAATTATAATTAATTTCTCATATTTGTGATAGCGCCGTAGCATGTCCCCTTAACCAATGAGGAGAGTTGAGTATGCCGTCGATTGTGGTTGTAGGTGCAAACTGGGGCGATGAAGGCAAAGGCCGCATCGTAGATTTTCTGGCAGCAGATGCCGCAGCAAGCGTCCGTTTTCAGGGCGGTAACAACGCCGGTCATACCGTCGTCAACGACTTTGGTACCTTTAAACTGCACCAACTTCCGAGCGGTATTTTCAACAAGGACTGCGTAGCGGTTCTCGGCCCGGGCATGGTTATCAGCCCTGCCGCGCTGACGCAGGAAATCGCCGAAGTTCAGGCGGCGGGCGTTGAAGTCAAACTGCATATTTCCGACCGCGCAACCCTGTGCCTGCCGCTGCACGCATTGGAAGACACTCTTGAAGAACAACGCCTTGGCGATGCAGCTTATGGCTCCACGCGTCAGGGTATCGCGCCTGCCTACGGCGATCGCGTAATGAAAAAAGGCATTCTGGTGGGTTGGTTGAACCAGCCTGAAGTTCTGCAGGAACGTATTCAGTTCATGCTCGACTGGAAAATGCCCCAGCTGAAAGCGCTGTATCCAAGCTGCGATTTCGAGCAGACGGCGGCCGAAATGACCGCATGGTTGCTGGACGTGACTACGCCATGGCGTGAATTTATCTGCAACGTAACCGAGCCGTTGAAGGCCCTGCAGAAAAAAGACGCCAACATGCTGTTTGAAGCCCAGCTGGGCGCGGGCCGTGACCTGGTTTACGGCGAATACCCGTGGACCACGTCTTCCAACGTGACCGCCGCTTATGCCGGTATCGGCAGTGGTTTGCCGGCACTGCGTCCAGAGCGCGTGATTGCCGTGGCGAAAGCATTCAGTTCCTCCGTGGGGACCGGCACGCTGGTGACCGCCATGGAAGAGCAGGACAACTTCCGCGAAAACGCCAACGAGTTCGGCGCAACCACCGGTCGTCCGCGCGACATGGGCTACTTCGATGCCGTCGCCACCCGTAATGGCGTCGAGCTGCAGGCGGCGACGGAAATCGCGCTGACCAAAATCGACTGCCTGTCAGGTCTGGCAGACTTGAAAATCTGTGTCGCCTACGCCGGTGAGCACACTGAAAACCCAATCTGGCCACAAACTGCCGCACTGACCGCCGTGTACGAGCAGATGCCATCCTGGGAAGAAGACATCACCGGTTGCCGCACCTTCGAAAGCCTGCCGACTGCTGCACAGCGTTATGTCGAGCGTATCGAAGAACTGATGGGCGTGCGTGTGAGCATGGTATCCGTCGGTCCCGAGCGTGACCAGATGATCATCCGTTAATTACGGATGGTCTCGAAACATCAAGCCCTGTGCGCATCACGCGCGCAGGGCTTTTTTTATGCCAGGCGTTTATGCAGGAGACAGCCTTGGTGCCGATGCGTATACCGATTGAGGTTTTAATCAGGTTTACACCAGACACTGACAGTTTTCGCAGTGGGTCGGCGCAGGACCGCCCAGTACGCGCCTGAGGAAGTCCTGCGTGCGCAATTCCTGCGGATTACCGAGCACGCTTTCTGCCGGGCCTTGTTCGACTATGGTGCCGCTGTGCAGGAAACAGACGCGGTCGGCGACTTCGCGGGCAAACTGCATTTCGTGCGTGACCACCACCATCGTCATACCTTCCTTCGCCAGCGTGCGCATCACTTGCAGCACTTCACCCACCAGTTCGGGGTCCAGGGCCGACGTCGGTTCATCGAACAATATTGCCTGCGGCTGAAGCGCAAGCGTTCGGGCGATAGCCACACGCTGTTGCTGTCCACCGGAAAGTTGCGCGGGCCATGCATTTATCTTGTCGGCCAGACCGACAAGCGCCAGCAGATCTTTACCCCGTTTTTCGGCCACGGCGCGAGATTCGCCGTTTACATGAATCGGGCCTTCCATGACGTTTTCCAAGACGGAACGGTGCGGAAAAAGATTGAAGCGCTGGAACACCATGCCAATCTGACGACGCAGGTCATTAATGCTCTTGTCGCGATTGTTTACCTTTTTATCCAGCACGCGGATCTCGCCGCCCTCGTAGGTTTCAAGGCCGTTGATGCAGCGCAGAATGGTCGATTTACCGGAGCCCGAAGGTCCAATCAGACAGACTACCTCGCCTTTGCTGACGTTGAAACTTACGCCTTTCAATACCTCGACGTGACCAAAGCGCTTGTGAACTTCATTAATCTCGATCATCTCAGGCTCCTTTCAGCCGACGGGTTTCCAGCCGTTTCGTCAACGCCATCAGAGGCAGACACAGCACCAGATAGAGTACGGCGACCAGCGTATAAACCGTTGTGTTATCAAACGTCGAGGCGGCAATCAGCTGTCCCTGACGGGTCATTTCCGTCACGGCAATGGTCGATGCCAGTGCAGAGTCTTTCAGCATCATCACCAGCGTATTGCTGTACGGCGGCAGCGATACGTGAAACGCCTGAGGCAGCACCACGCGGCGCATCGCCTTGCCGAAACTCATACCCATGGAACGTGCGGCTTCAAACTGACCGCGGTCGATAGATTCGATTCCCGAACGAAATATTTCGGCAATGTAAGTGGAGAAACAGAAGGCAATACCAATGACGCTGGCCTGGAAGGAAGACAGGGTAATGCCGATGTCCGGAAACACGAAGTAAATGTAAAACAGCACCACGATCATCGGCAGGCCGCGCGTGACGTTGATAATGACGGAAACCGGCCAGGAGATGAATTTCCAGGGACACATTTTTCCGGCGACCCAGACAAGGCCCAGCGGGGTGCTGATGACCAGCGAGATCAGCGTGATATAAATCGTGGTTTCAGCCCCTTTCAATAGGAAGGGGACATAGGTGCCTATGCTACTCCAGTCCATCCTGCATTCTCCTTTTCAGTGCATTTGGGGAGACTCAAACATGTGTTTCTTCATTCTATTGAATATCCAGAGCGGGGCATCCCCTGTCAATCTCTTTCCCTTCCCGAGGTCATAGGGCTTTCTTATGATAGAGAAACCATTGGTTTATAATGATAAATTATTGTATTTAAAGGCTTTATTTCCAAGTGGCGTTTTTTTGAAATTTTTAAGGATTAGGGCTTGACAGAGAAGGGTGAAAATTCATTATATTGAACAGCGGTCAAATCCTGACCCATCCGAATTTCACATCCAGAGGAGACAGCCATGCAGAAATCAAAGGTTTCATTCGCGAGTGTCAGCCGTGGTATGGCTGTTGCATTGTTGATGGCGACAAGTATGGCGTCCCACGCGGCGATGTTGACCGCCGGATCTCCGCCAACCAGCGCACCCTCGACCTATCTGGATACCAAAACCGGCAAGATTGAAGGCTTTATGCCCGATGTGGCGCGTGAAGTTGCCGGTCGTGAAAAGCTGGATGTCAATTTCTCTGCGGTGCCGTTTCCCACGCTGATTCAATCCGTGATTTCCGGCAAAATCGATATGATAGTCGCCGGCATGACACCCACTCCCGCGCGTGAAAAGTTCATTTCCTATTCTCAGGAAGTCACCGCTTTTGGCGATGGGTTGATTGTTCGAGATGACAACAAACAGAAATACACTGACTGGAAGGATTTCAAAGGGCAGATCATCGGCAGTCCTTCCGGTACCGATTACTCGCAAAAGCTTATCGACAGCGGCGTGGCCAAAGAGGTCAAACTCTATGACAGCCCGGCCGATATGGCGCGCGACCTCCAGTTAGGCCGCATTGCAGGCGGGCTGAGCGATTATCCTATCCTCAAGGCGCAGGAAAAGGCAGGCAAGCTGAAAGGGCTGCATGTGGTCGAAGGTTATCATCCGATGGCCGTTTCCCCGATGGCGTTTGGCGTCAAAAAGGGCAATGACGCACTGCTGGAGAAGATCAATACTGCGCTGACGGCAATGAAAGCAGACGGTACACTGGCCAAGCTGAAATCCAAGTGGAACATGCCACAGTAATACCGTCACAGGATGAACCGAATGACCCGAAGCAATCTCAAGCCCGTCGAGCCCGATATCAGTTCGCTCGAAGCGGATATTGGCCTGCGCTTAAAGAAAATGCGCAAAGCCCGTAATCTGACCATCAGCGAACTGGCGGCGCAGGCCGGTGTTTCTGCGGGAACCATTAGCCAGATTGAACGCAATCTGACCAACCCGACCATTCGGATGCTGGAACAGCTGCGGCAGGTGTTCAACGTGCCGCTCACCTACTTTCTGGAAGGGGAAGAGGCCGCCACGCCGGGCATCGAGCACTTTATTCGACGCGAAAACGATCGCCCGCATTTCCATGTCGGCACGAGCGGCATTGCCAAATCGCTGCTTTCGCCGCCGGGCGACTACGATGTCAAATTCATGATTATCGATGTCCCTGCGGGCGCGCGTTCCGAACAGATGCTGGTGGGGGAAGGCGAAAAGGCCGGTCTGCTGCTGAGCGGCGAGTTGACGCTTGAAATCGAGGACGAAAAATCCGTGCTCTATCCCGGTGACAGCTTCCAGTTCAAAAGCCATCTGCTGCATAACGTTTTCAATCATACGTCATTGGAATCTCAGGTGTTGTGGGTCATGCTGGTGCAGACTGACAAACATCTCTGATTTCGACATTTACAGATTTTCGACCTCGGCAATAAGGTTGTCTTATGCGCGTAAAAATAGATGCGGTACCCAATAGTCCCATTTTCCCGAAGGAAGTCGATGTCGTCGTGATAGGCGGCGGAGTGATAGGCACCGCAACGACTTATGAGCTGGCAAAGCGCGGCGTTTCCGTTGCCTTGCTGGAAAAGGGCGTTATTGCAGGCGAACAGTCGAGCCGCAACTGGGGCTGGGTCCGCCAGCAGAACCGTGATCTCTATGAATTGCCGATGGCGATGAACAGCTTGCAGCGCTGGAGCGAACTGGGCGAAGAGATTGGCATCGATTTGGGTTTTCGCCGCACGGGCATTCTTTACTGCGCCAGCCGCGAAACCGATATGGCGAAATGGGAAGCCTGGGGCAAGAAAGCCGAGGTCATGGGTTTTCACAGCCAGCTGCTGACCGGTAAAGAAGCCGCGCAACGCAGTGGCAGCGCCTCGTCGTGGGTGGGCGGTATCTGGTCACCGACCGACGGCCGCGCCGAACCCTCGAAAGCGGTGCCGGGGATGGCGATAGGCGCTCAGCGACTCGGCGCCAATATCCAGCAGCAGTGTGCGGTTCGCGGACTCGAAATCAGCGCTGGTCGGGTGACGGGCGTATGGACCGAGCATGGACTGGTCAAGGCCAACAAGGTTATCTGTTGCGGCGGGGCGTGGAGCGCACGTTTCTGTCATCGCCACGGCATCGAATTACCCAGCGCCAATATTCTGGGTACGGCCTTCAAAACTACCGTCGCGCCGCAGGTGGTTGAAGGTTGTCTGAGTACGCCGAATCTGGCGATGCGCCGCCGCATCGACGGCAGCTATACCGTTGCCGTGCCGGGATTGGGCCGGATGGATCTCGCGCCGCAAAACCTGCGTAACGTCGCTAAATTCTTGCCGATGTACCGCAGCAAAGTAGCGAAAAAGCTTAAATTCCGCGTTAACGGTTCTTTCTTTAACGGCCCTGAAGCCGCAGGGAACTGGACCTTCGACAACGTGTCGCCGTTTGAGAAAATCCGTACTCTGGATCCCGCCGCCGATAAAGACATCCTGCGCATGGCCATTGCCGAAATCGAGAAAGAGTTTCCGCAGTTGAAGGGGATTGGCATCGACCACGCGTGGGGCGGCTGGATTGATACCACGCCCGATCTTGTGCCGGTCATCGATGAAAGCGAAAAAATTCCGGGCTTTATCATCGCCTCCGGCTTTAGCGGACACGGTTTCGGTATCGGCCCCGGCGCGGCAAGGCTTATCAGTCAACAGGTCATGAATGAGCGGCCCTACACCGATATGTCGGCGTATCGTCTGAGCCGCTTCAGTGACGGCAGCGCCATTCGCCAACCGCAGATGATGTAACGTACGGCCACGGGGAGTTTTGCAAACCGATGTGGGCATGGCCCCGAAATTCCATCGGGGCCATGTGTTGAACCTTTACACGGCCGCGACGGCGCGCGTATCGGCATTAAAACCGAACAGGGCTTCCGGGTTGTCGACCAGAATCTTTGCCCGGAGGCTGTCGTTGGGTGCCCATTCTGCCAGCAGGTTAAACAGGTTCATGTCATCGGGCAAGGGGGTTTCACCCGCCTGTGCCGCTGGATGCGGCCAGTTGGAGCCCCAGACTACCCGTTCCGGCGCTGCGGCGATAAAGCTGCGGGCAATCGCCGACGTGTCTGGATAATGCGGCGGACCGATTTTGGTATCCATATAGGCACCCGAAAGTTTTACCCAACCGTTGCCACTGTCCAGAATCCGGCGCATCGCCTTGTAAGCCTGCGAATTTTCACCCTCCGGTTGCGGAATATGCCCCGTATGGTCAATCACGATAGGCGTGGGCAGTTTCACCAACCGGTCGGCCAGCGAAGCGAGTTGTGCCGCAGGCATATAGAATTGCATCTGCCAACCCAGCGGTTTGATACGTGCGGCGAGGGGTTCAATTTCTTCGGGTGTTACTGGATTGGTTCGACCAAACAATACGCGAATCCCGCGCACGCCGTGGCGATGCAAGGTTTCGAGTTCTTTATCCGTAACCTGTGAATTGATGACTGCGATGCCACGTGACTGGCTGCCCATCTGCTGTAGCGCATCAAGCAGGCAACGGTTGTCCGTGCCGTAGGCCGAAGGTGTCACAATGACATTGCGCGTGGTGCCAAGTCGATGTTGCAAAAGACGATAATCCGAAACGGTGGCCGGCGGCGGGGTTAATGTTGCGCCGGGTACCGTGGGAAATCGGGCGTCATAAATATGATGATGGCAGTCGCAGGCACCCGCAGGCGGCGTGAAGCTTCTGCTAAGGGGGGATTTTTCGGGAGACGCCAATGCGTGTCGGGTGATTCCTGCGATGGCGCCGAGGGCAGCCATTCCCAGTACGAACGAACGTCGGCTGAGATTATTATGCGCGTTATTGTTCAATGTTCTCTCCATAACAGATTATTGGTATGGGCATTCGGGTGTAGGGTCGAAGCCATTGCCAAGTATTGATAGGAAGAACGATAACTGCCACGCCCCTTTGTTAATTGATCGATTTCTGTTTGGAAAGTATTTTGCCGAGAAAGGGGGATGACGAAATAGAGGAGGGAGCCGGACGGCTAGATTGCGCAGGGTACAAAATGCACAGCGCCCTCGGATTAATAAAAATCAACGAGGGCGCAATGGGAAGCCATAAGGTCGGACTTAGCTCAGCAAGCCCAGATGTTCGACCAATATGGATGAGCCGATGCCGATAAGCACCACGCCACCCAGGATCTCGGCCCATTTTCCAATGGCCGCGCCCAGGAAGCGGCCAAGCAGCATACCGGTGGTGGCCATAATCGTGGTGGCTGCGCCGATGGTCAAGGCCATTGCGAGAATGTTCACCTGCAAAAATGCCAGACCCACGCCGACGGCCATTGCGTCAAGGCTTGTGGCGATCGCGGTTGTCACTAACAGCCAAAAACCGTGGCGACGCGGCACGTCGCACTCTTCGACTTTCTCTTTTTTCACCCCTTCGATAATCATGCGCACGCCCAGCACCAGTAGCAGAATGAAGGCGACCCAATGGTCCCAGCTCATGATGAACTGACTGGCAGCGAGGCCGATACCCCAGCCGATAATCGGCGTGATGGCTTCAATGACGCCAAAGATAAGGCCGGTCCGCAATGCTTCTCTTAACGGTGGGCGATGCAGTGCGGCGCCTTTGCCAATTGCGGCAGCAAATGCGTCCATCGACATACCAAACGCTAAAATCAGAATTGCATAAGTGTTCATAAAACAGACCAATTAAGCCTTCGAAGGTGAAAAAAGGCTATTAGTGAAAAGAGGCGGCTATACTGCCACAAAAGATTGAATAAAAAAACCATATTTTTCATGCACTTATAGCAAGTGGTAAGATACTTAGCACAGGCTATACTTGGGCAAAACATCTTCAATAGTGGTGAAATTTAACCAACTGAGGCGGTAAAACATTGAGGGAATAGAGAAAGTTAGTCGGAAAGGCGATATCCCCTGCAATTGTGGGGAATGCGGGATTCCGCCTGATTTTGGCAATACCCCCAAACTTTGTACAGGTACAAAATTTTGAAGATAATTGCCCGTTCGCCGTTGCGGGCGGGCATTTTTACGCGCCTGCCGCCATCAGGCGCGCGGGTGCAAGGATGCGCCGAGGGGATAAAAACAAGAGAAAGTGCCTCTGGTGCGTTGCAACATTTGCTCGGGCGGAATTTCAAAGACCGCAAATTCACCGGCCTTTCTTGCCATGCCGGGCAGCATATTGCGTCGCATGTGTTGGGCTTCGGAGAGGTCGACCTCTCCGTTGGGCATGATGGTCGCCTGTCCTTTCGGCCCTCTGTAATGCACGAAATGACTGCGCACCCGATAAATTTCCCCGTTGACATCCTGCATGGGCACTTCTACCGCGCTGATGATTTCCGTGACCCGTATTTTAAGCGGATTGCCGGTACCGATAAGATGTGAAAGCCTCTCGGCGTCGAAAGGGGTATCGGCGGCTTTCACCAGACGAGATTTCCCTTCGACATAGGTCTTTTCCAGACCGAATGGGTCGAGATAACGTAAGCCGTAGTCTTCCTGGGGAGCATTGGCCCGCACCGTCGCAGGCGTAATACGGGAGATAACGACATTCGCCACGCGCATAATTAAGTGCAAACGCGCTGACGGGCGGGAAGAGTCGGTTGGTAGAACAGAGGGTCGTGAACAAGAACTCGATATGCCAACGTTCATGAGAATAGCGCCTGATAGTTAAATAACATTTAATAACAATGAGTTATAAATAGTATCTTATCAGGAGCTATCCTCATCATCCGAGAGCGAGGTAACAGAATAAGGATGACCGCTATCGACGATTCCAGAAGTTCAGCAACGGCGTGACCGTAATTCCGTGTATCAAGACACTGGCGGTAATAATAGTCAGCGCATAGTTGGTCATGGTGTCGGCTTCATTTCCCTGCATGCCATGCATATAGGCGTAGGCAATATAGTTAAGGCTACCGATACCGCGAATACCCAGCCAGCCAAACAGCAATCGCTGCTGCCTGGAATAACTGGAACCTATGGTCGAGATATACACTGCCAGCGGGCGAACAATGCAGAAAAGGATAAACGCCAGAATCAATGCCGACGGATCCCAGTGCAGCGCAAGCGTAACCCCCAATACGATAACGATGGCTGCCGCCATCAGGCGCTCGATGGTGTCGCCAAAGGACAGGGCATCGCCAATCACCAACCCGACGGCTTTCAGCGGACTGCGTTCCTGAATCGCGTGGCGAAGATGCGGGTTGATCATCATTTCGGCCGGCGGATTGTCATCTTCCTCTTCATCCGTCGGATTTCTGCGCTGAACCTTGATTTCTGCACTGCGCAGGCCGACACCGGCGGCAAAGGCCGCGAGAAATCCTGACGAATCCACGGCAAGCGCAATCGAATAGCTCAGGCAAATCAGCGCCAGCGCAATGAAATCACTCGGCGCGTCTTCGCCCTGAATATGACGCCAATGGGTTGAAATAAGCCCGACGATGCGCCCAAGCCCATACCCGATGCCGATACCGGCAAACAGCGCCCAGATAACGTCGATGGAAAACCAGTGCAGCAGTTCTGTTCCTGAAACCCCACCTTCGGCGTTGTGCCACAGCAAGGCCAGCATCAATAGCGGCAGGGCGGTGCCGTCATTAAGACCCGCTTCGCTCGACAATGACAGCCTCAGGGTATCGTCATCGCGAGAGTCATTGACCGCAATCAGGCTCGCCAGAACGGGGTCCGTTGGCGCGATGATGGCCGCGAGCGCGAGCGAAATGGGCCACGACAGACCGGCAAAAAAGTGGGCAATCAACATTAACCCGCCCACAGTCAGGATCATGGCGGGCACGGCGAGCCGAAATCCTATCTTCCAGATGCTGGCCCGCAACGGCACGCGGATTTTTAATCCGGTAATAAACAGCGAAGTGGCGATGGCGAATTCGGTGATGTGGCTGACCAGCGTCGAGTGGGCAGTAATATCAAGATGCAGTAAATCCAGCCCCCAAGGGCCACAAAGTACGCCGACCAGCAGGTAAATCCCGAAAATAGGGATCGGCGTGCGATTAATCCAGCCAAATGACAGCGACATAAGCAGCAGCAAACCACCGACTCCGGCAGTCCATGCGAGATAATTCATAATTCCCCTAGGCTAAAATGTAAAAAAAGTAACAACCAATCCAACCTATTATAGTACAGGCAAAAAAATACCCGCACAGGGCGGGCAAAGTCGCTTGGAACACAGGGGAAATTACGCATAAAAGTTAGCAGAACCTTTTTGTTTCGCCACTCACAAAAAAAGAATTTTGCGATATGAGAGCATTCTGAACACGCCCCTTCTGGAAACCCCCTCGTCAGCGGCTACGCTTTAATAACAGAAGTTTACCTTCAATAAAAAATAAGCATAAAAAGCGTTTCAACCTTAGCGTAGCAATGTCGAGTGGTGATCTTGAATGAGCAATGAAACCTGCACAATTATTTTCAATGGCAACAGAATTACAGGGCGCAGCGGGCAACCGTTAATCGATTTTCTGGACCAGCACGGCGAAAAACTTCCGCACGTGTGTTATCACGAAGCACTTCAACCGCTACAAACCTGCGATGTTTGCTGGGTCACCCACCAAGATGAACTGGTTCGCGGCTGTACGCTGCAAACTTACGAGGGAATGACGGTATCGAGTCTCGACACCCATGCAAAAGCCGCGCAGGAAGAGGGCATGGATCGCGTGCTCAACCGGCACGAGCTGTATTGCACGGTATGCGAACACAATACCGGCGACTGTACGTTGCACAACGCCGTCGCCGACATGCACATCCCGATTCAATACTATCCCTATGAGCCAAAGCCCTCGGCCAAGGATTTTTCCAACCCCTTTTATACCTATGATCCGGATCAGTGCATTCTCTGCGGCCGCTGCGTTGAAGCCTGTCAGAACGTTGAAGTCAACGAAACCCTGTCCATCGACTACACCAGCGACCATCCCCGTGTATTGTGGGACGGCGGCGAGCAGATTGCCGGTTCGAGCTGCGTAAGCTGCGGGCACTGTGTGACCGTGTGTCCGTGTAATGCGCTGCTGGAAAAGACCATGCAGCCAGATGCCGGCCCCTTTACCTCCGCGCCGCCCGATTTGAAACGCCCGATGATAAACTTTGTAAAATCGCTCGAACATTCGATTGGCATGGGGCCCATTACCGGCATCTCTATCATGGACATGGCGATGCGCCAGCATGAGATAAAGAAGACCAAAACGGTATGCACTTACTGCGGCGTGGGTTGCAGCTTCGAAATGTGGACCCGCGACCGCCATATCCTCAAGGTTCAGCCGGTGGCCGATGCGCCCGTCAACGGTATTTCGACCTGCATCAAGGGCAAGTTTGGCTGGGATTTCGTCAACAGCGAGAAGCGGCTGACCACGCCGTTGATTCGTGAAAACGGCCGTTTTCGTCCGGCAAGCTGGGACGAGGCGCTGTCTCTGGTCGCCAGTCGATTAACCGACATCGCCCATCGACACGGCGGTGACAGCATCGGGTTTATCGGCTCCAGCAAGGCCAGCAATGAAGAAGCCTACCTTACCCAAAAAATTGCCCGCCTGATTTTTGGCACCAACAATGTCGATAACTCGTCGCGTTATTGCCAGAATCCGGCGACGGAAGGCCTGTTTCGCACGGTAGGTTACGGCGGCGATGCGGGCAGCATCGGGGACCTCTACCAGTCGGAGCTGATTGTGATCGTGGGCAGTAATCTGGCGGAAAATCATCCGGTTATCGCCACACGTATCAAACAGGCCCACAAGCATAACGGCCAGAAACTGCTGGTGGTCGACCCGCGCGCGCATGAGATGGCCGAGCGCGCCGACTGCTATCTGCGCATTCGTCCGGGTTCGGATATGCTCTGGGCCTCGGCGATGTCGCGCTATATGTTCGATGCAGGCTATGCCGACGAAGCCTTCCTCGCCGCGCGGGTGAATGACGTCGCGCGCTATCGTGAAAGCCTCGAACCCTTCACGCTGGAGTACGCCAGTGAACATACCGGCCTGACCGTCGAGCAGTTGCGTACGGCAGGCGAGATGATAGGTCAGGCAGGAAGTGTGTGCATCCTTTGGGCGATGGGCATTACCCAGCAAAGTCACGGTGCCGACACCAGCACCTCGCTGTCCAATCTGCTGCTGGTCACGGGCAACTATGGCCGTCCGGGAACGGGAGCCTATCCGATGCGCGGACATAATAATGTGCAGGGCGCCAGCGATTTTGGCTGTCTGAGCAACATGTATCCAGGTTACGAGAAAGTGACCGACGCCAAAATGCGGGAAAAATGGGCCAAAGCCTGGGGCGTTGCGCCGGAACACCTTTCCGACAAGGCCGGTGCCGACAACTTTATGATGGTGCAGAAAGCGCACAAGGGCGAAGTGAAGGCGATGTTTGTGATCGGTGAAGAAACGGCTTTCGCCGATGCCGATTCCACCACCGTTCACGAAGCCTTTAGTCGGCTGGAATTTATGGTGGTGCAGGATATTTTCATGAGCCGCACCGCCGAATTTGCCGACGTAGTGCTTCCCGCGTGCTCAAGCGTTGAAAAAGAGGGCACCTTCGTCAATACCGAACGCCGTATTCAGCGATTCTACGAGGTCATGCCGCCGCTTGGCGACAGCCGCCCTGACTGGCGGATTCTTACCGAACTGGCGAGTCGTCTGGGGCATCCGTGGTATTACACCCATCCTTCGCAAATCATGGCCGAAGCGGCGGGCATCGCCGAGGCATTTGCGGGCGTGAGCTATCCACGCCTAAGCAGCTGGCAGTCACAGCAGTGGCCGGTCAACGCCGAGGGCACCGGCACGCCGCTGCTCTATACCGAGCAATTCAAGTTTCCCGACGGCAAGGCCAGGCTTCACGTGCTGGAGTGGAATCCGCCGCAGGAGCAACCCGATAACGAGTACGATTTAACCCTCAACAACGGCCGAATGCTCGAGCACTTCCAGTCCACCAACCAGACGGGACCGGGAGGACGCATTCTGTCGATATCGCCTTATTGGTTCGTTGAAATCAGCCCGCAGTTGGCGGACGAACGCGCACTGCAAGAGGGCGACTGGGTCACATTGACATCGCGTCGCGGTTCTATAGAGGTGCCGGTACTGATTACCGATCGCGTGGCCGGTAACGGGCTGTTTATTCCTATTCATTTCGGCGAAAACGGCGTGAATGCCCTGACTGGCGAGCATCACGATCCTGACGTCAACACGCCGGCCTATAAAGAATTGGCGGTGAAAATGAGTAAAAGTGGACAACCCAACAACGGCAGTCCGCTGCCCGCGCATAATTTCCGTTACGGCAAACGTACGCCACTTTCCCACGTTCCGGTCGAGGAGAAATGGCAACAGGAGGGCTACACCTTGCCGCCCGAACATACACCGCATCCGGAGAAATTCTAATGGCCGAGAAGATGAGTTACGACGTTCCACCTACCCAGACGCAGCCCGACGCCAGCGAGGCATTGGGTACACTGCTGGAGAATCTGCATAAGCACGGGTTTTTGCGCCTGGCCAACGATTTGGTGTGCGCCAATACGCAGATTGCCAAAGTATTGGTCGATGGCCTCTCGCAGCCCGGCTCGCAGACCACCGTACAGAACTTATCGCTGCTGCTGATGGCGCTGTCGCGCGTGCCTCCCGAGCGGTTCAATCAGCTGTTGATGGCGCTTACCGACGGAGCCAATGCGCTGAGTACGGCATCTCAAGACAAGCAGGAGAGCAAGGCACCCGGTATTCGCGGAGCCATCAAGATATTGCAGGATGACAAGCTGTGGGGCGCAATTTCGCCGTTGCTGCAGGGCATGAAGTCATTTTCGCAGGGGATGGCGCAGGAGCCGGAGAAACCGATTACCCGCTACAGCGGCAAGAAAACACAGGCCTGAGGCGCTGTCAGGGAGTCTGCGCCAGCGCGTAAGCTCCCTGACAGCTTGAGATGGGTTAGTCGGCGTGAACCGCATTCACCTCGACATACATGTGGTCGTGGTCTTTTTTCAGGTGGCCGTTAATGTTGACCAGTGTATTGGGTTTAACCGTGTGTCCGCGCCATTTGTCGTGCGGAATAATCAGGTCGATCGAGCCGGTTTTGTCTCTGAATTGATAGGTGTTGTCACCGGTTTTCTTGATGATATTGCCTTCCAGCGACACCCAGGCGTTTTCGCGCTGCGGTTTGGACATCAGTTGACGGACGTTGCTGCCAATGCGGGCATCATCGGCACCTTTAACGCCGCTTTCCTGCTTGTGAGGCGGCGGTGGCGCGGCAGAAGGATCAAAACCGCCATCGGTCGGAGGGGCTGCCATGGCCGAGAGACTAAACAGTGCTGCAAACAGTGCGAGTGAAGCCTTTTTCATGTTGTCATCCTTTTACAAAACGGTCTAAATCAGGCCAAGCCCAAAAATCGTTGGTGCCAGAGTGCCAATACCGACGCCATTTCAAACAGCCTGAAGGTAACGATGATTTTAGGTCAGTATGTGATATTTGGCTATTATATGAGGATAAATAAGGACTTTCGTGCAACCGAGTTCACATTTGAGAGAAATTTATCGGCCGTGACACCGTGGCATAGGCTCCCTATAATCGCAGCATTCACGTATTTCACCGTTCTCGAATTCAAGGATACTCAATGGCGGGTTATCAGCCTCCCTTTTCCATCACGCCTTTGATCCTGAATCAGGTCATCACGGTAGGTGAACTGCTGGGCCGGTGGGCGGCACAGGCCGAGCGCGCCTCCCCTTTACTGCGAAAAGAGAATCGTATCCGCACGATACAGGCCTCTCTAGCTATCGAGCAAAATAGCCTTTCAACGCAGCAGGTCACCGATATCATTGAGGGCAAACGGGTTCTGGCGCCACCCAAAGATATTCAGGAAGTGCGTAATGCCCTGCAGGCTTACGAAAAGCTCCCGACGCTCGACAGCACGAGCCGGAAAGATCTTCTTGCGACGCATCAGATATTGATGAAAGGGCTGGTGGATTATCCGGGCGTTCTTCGTCAGGGAGAGGTAGGTATTTACCGCGAAAAGCAGCTGATTCATATGGCACCTCCTGCCAATCAGCTTAATCGTCTCGTCAATGAGCTTCTTGACTGGCTAAAACACACGGATTTACATCCGCTCATCGCCAGTTCGATTTTCCATTACGAGTTCGAATTCATACACCCCTTCGCGGACGGCAATGGCCGAATGGGGCGCTTATGGCAAACCTTAATGTTAAGTCAATGGCGTTCGGAACTGGCATGGTTGCCCGTTGAAACGCTGATTTTCAAACAGCAGCAGGATTATTATCGCGTATTGGGTGTGTGCGATCGCGCCAGTGATTGCACTGTTTTTATCAGCTTTATGCTGGAGAAACTCATTGAGGCACTTAATGAAGGGATTAGCGAGCAAAGCGCCAAAACCGACAAAATGTCGGTCAATATGTCGGTTAAGCCTGAACAGGGAATCACTCGCACGGCCGCCATGCTACTCACAGTCCTCAAAGAACAGCCAGCCGCCACGCGCAGTGAATTAGCGGAGCATTTGGGCATCAGCTTGAGAACCATTGAGCGTAATTTAAAATTACTTCAAGAAAAGAACAAAATCGAGCGTATCGGCACACCTAGAAACGGACACTGGATAATCACTTAATGATCGCCGCCACCCTGTTAACCTCAGGGCGACGGCGAATTGACAGGTTTATCACCACTTCACGGCGCTTTGCTGCCAGGCGAGTAAGCGGTCGCGTACGGCAAACAGGAGAGTGATGAGCGACGAGAACAGCAGCGCCATCACGATCAACGCGCCATACATGTTGGCATAGGCGGCCCAGCCTTGCGCCCACTGCAAATACCAGCCCAATCCGGATTTCACCCCCATCATTTCAGCGGCGACCAGTACCGAAAACGACGCGCCCAATCCCATAAACAGCCCGACAAATACATGCGGCAGCGAAGCCGGGATAGCGACGCGCAATATCAGAAACAGATTGCCCGCACCCAGCGTTCTTGCCACGTCGTAGTAACGCGAATCGACGCTCGAGACACCGGACCACGTCAATACCGTCACCGGGAACCAGGTCGCCAGTGCGATAAGAAAGATGGCGGCCGAAAAGCTCGACGGGAAGAAATACAAGGAAAGCGGCAGCAGGGCGGTAGAGGGCACCGGCCCCAGGAAGCGGAGAATGGGATGCACCCAGTAACCCAATCCACGCGACCAGCCGATGGCAACGCCGGTCACAAACCCGCTTAAGCTGCCAAAAATAAAGCCCAAAGCCAGCAGGCGCAAGGAGTTGAGCACGCTATCGCCGAGCCGTTGCCAGTCAGTGGCATAGGCTTCGACCAGCGCTCTCGGCGGGGCGAAAAACGGTGCGGGCAGCAGCGCCAGTTTTGCCGTCACTATCTCCCAAATGCCTATCAGGACTGCCAGCGCAATAAGCCAGCGGGCAGCGCGTTGCAGCGGCGAAAACAGCACGCGCCATTGCAGCACGCGGCCAACCAGCGCCGCAATCGTCAAGGCAGCGGCTACCCCCATAAATAACCGATGCGTTTCGCCAACAAACCGGGGCGGGGCGAAGCCGACCGGTTTGTCCGGCCAGAAGACCATCAAGGCCACCAACGCCCACCACGCAAGCAGCGCGATTGTCAGCGCAGGGGTTATTCCCTGTTTTTGGCGAACATCGGCAGGATTTAACCTGTCGAGCGTTTCACTGGACATCGGCACTCCTTATCAGCTCATTTTCATGGTGTCGTGTGCGGCAGGCAGCAAATTCGGCACATAATGGTCGGCAAATTTCTGTGCATCCGTATCCGGGCGGATAACATTGATAAGTTTCAACTCGTTGACATACGTCGCCACCTCGCCGCGCAGTTGTTCGCCGGTTGAATGGTGGTTATGCGTGTGCTCCTTGAGCATCGCGGCGATGTCATCGATAGGCACGTTGCCCGGCACAAACGGCGCGAAGATTTTAGCCGTTTCTTCGGGGTTATCTGCGGTCCACTGCTGTGCATCGACAATCGCCTGCGTAATGGCCTTGGCAACCGCCGGATTGTCGCGCACCAACGACCCCCGCAACCCCAGTACGCAGCAGGTCATCATGCGATATTCGCCGTTCATGTTGTTATCGACCTCAATCAGATCGTAACGCTTCTTGATAAGCCAGCCCTGCGGATCGTCGCTGGCAATCGCCTGCACTTCGCCCTTGCGCAATGCTTCGCCAAACAGGTCGGCGGGATATTGCACCCAATTGACCTGCTTGTCGGGATCGATGCCCTGTTTCGCGAGTTGTATCGCAAAGAAATTACGCAACGGGCTGGCCTGATCGCTCACCGCGACATTCTTGCCGACCAGATCCCGCACGCTGTTGATGCCCGCATTCTTTGGGGCAAGTAATCTCATACAGCCGCCGTGCGTGCCGACCGTGAGATCAACATCAAAACCCTGTTCCAGCGGTTTTAGCCAGCGCAGCGCCATGCCGATGCCGCCGTCGGCCTGACCGGTGGCTATCGCCTGCAATAAAGAGTCGGTCGGGCCGCTAAAGTTGACCGGCTCGACATCCAGCCCGTATTTTTTGAAGAAACCCTGTTTAAGCGCGACGGAAATCGGTGCCTGACACACTGCGGTCTGTCCCCAGGCCAGCTTGATAGGGGTTAATGGGACGCTGTCCGCCGCGGTATTGGCAGCCCATGCAGGCAGTGCCGAGGTCAGACCAAGGCCTGCGCCCAATAAACCTGCGCGTTGAATAAATGCACGCCGTGAAGAGTCGGTAAATCCTGCCATCGAACACTCTCTTATTAGTTTATGAAAAAGGAAAAATATACGTCAGGCTGTTTGTAAAGATTTGTTGGTTGTCTACTGTGACAAAAACAGCGAACGGGCTGAAATAACAAATGCGCATTTATAATTGCGTCTCAGGCTTATTCAATTTCGGGATTAGCTTTGCTGGTATTGAGCATTTACCTTTGCCCGGAAACGCGGAATATTTTATTCATAAATATGATGGATGAGGTAAGCCATGCTTTCAGGCGACACAGTGAATTCCGCTATGGGATTAGCATTGAATATTGATAGGGTCAGTCACGCCTTTTATCTGGAAGGCAAAACGCTGCCCGTTCTGGATGATGTTTCGCTCAACGTCGAGCCGGGCGAGTTTGTGGCGTTGCTTGGACCTTCAGGGTGCGGAAAATCTACGCTGCTGCGTCTGGTGGCCGGACTCGACAACCCGAGTGTGGGCGACATCTACGAAGACGGTCGTCCGCTGCTGCAACCCGATCCCAGCCGCGTGGTGGTGTTTCAGGACCCGACGCTGTACCCGTGGCGCAGCGTGTGGGGCAATGTGTCGCTGGGATTGCAGACGCGGGGTAAGCTGACGCAAGCGGGTCGCCAACATATTGATAATACTTTGAATAAGGTAGGTCTTGCTCAATTCGCCAATGCCTGGCCGCATCAGCTTTCAGGCGGCATGGCGCAGCGTACGGCCCTGGCGCGTGCGCTGGTTAATCATCCCCGTCTGCTGATTCTCGACGAACCGCTCGGCAAGCTGGACTCGTTGACCCGCATCCGCATGCAGCAGGAGTTGGTGTCGCTGTGGCGTGAACAGCAGTTCACGGCGCTGATGGTCACGCACGACGTGGAAGAAGCGCTGTTGATGGCGAATCGTGTCGTGATTTTCAGCCCGCGTCCGGCGCGCATTATTCACACCATCGACGTGCCTCTGGCTTATCCTCGCCGCCGCGACGATCCGCGTTTGGTTGAATTACGCACTGAGGCGCTGCAATTACTCGGCGCCGATGTGCCCGTTGCCTAATTAATGGGAGTTCATCATGACCATCAATAACAGCATTACCGAATTGGTAGGCAGCACGCCATTATTACGCCTTAACCGTTTTCGCGAGCAATATAATCTCGACGTCGATCTTCTGGCCAAGCTGGAATATTTTAATCCGAACCACAGCATTAAAGACCGCATTGCGCTGGCGATGATTGAAGAGGCCGAACGCACCGGGAAATTAAAGCCGGGCGTGACGCTGGTGGATACCACCAGCGGAAATACCGGCATCGGTCTGGCGGCCATTGCGGCGGCAAAAGGGTATAAATTTCGCGTCTATCTGCATGACAAGCTCAGCGATGAGCGTTTTGCAGTGTTGAGCGCGTTCGGCGCAGAAATCATTCCGTTTAGCCAGGTGCCGGGCTTCGATAAAATTCTCGAAGAGAGCGACGGAGATTTCGTGGCCGCCGCCAAGTGGCTGGCTGACAACGTGATCCGCAAGGAACCCAATATCTATTTCACCTATCAGCTGGAAAATCCGGCCAATCCGCGGGCGCATTATCACAGCACGGGACCGGAAATCTGGCAGCAGACCGCAGGCCGGGTCGATATTGTGATTGCGTCGGTCGGCACGGGCGGAACGTTGTCGGGTGCCGGAAAATATCTGCGACAGCTTAACCCCGATGTGCAACTTATTGCCGTGGAACCGGGCGTTCATTCGATTCCCGACAGGGATAATCCCGAAGCCAAAGAGATAACCGGCGTGCATGCCTTCAGTACCGTGACTCCGGAAAGGGTGCCGTTGACGCTGGACCGCGAACTGTTTGACGAGGCCTACGCCGTCGAGAGTTGGCAGGCGGTGCAGGTGGCACGAGAAGTGGCAGTGACGGACGGCATTCTGGTCGGGGAATCTTCGGGTGCTGTCCTGTTTGCAGCGCGCGAGATTGCCCGCCGACCGGAAAACAAAGGCAAACGCATTGTCACGATACTGGCCGACAGCGGACTGACCTATCTCTCCACCGGCCTGTTCAGCCCGCAACTCAGCGTCGAGCAGATAAAAATTTCGGCCCTGCTGAAAAGTCAGGTTCCGGCCTGACCCAAAGTGTTTCGCTGCCCCGCAGAACATGGCGGGGCAAGATTCAGTTGATATCCGCTATTTTTTGTCGAGAGACCAGGTCGCGCTGCTGACATTGACGGCGACCGGCAGTAATCCCACCTTTTTGAACTTGTCCGCCAGCACCTGCTGCTCCTGGAACACCTCGGGCGTCATGCGCTGCGCACCAAACGGCATTCTTGCCAGCGCCTTCGCCCAGATAGCCTTGTCCAGTCCGGTCGATTTCGATTGAATGTCGGCGGTTTCATCCGGATGGGCATTTGCCCAATCGCTGGTGGTCTTTAACTCATCGACCAGCTTGACCGCCGTTTGCGGATAGGTGTCGGCAAACTTGCGGCTTGCAAGGAAGAAGGTGTAGTGCGGCACCAGTCCTTCGGCATTGGTGACTTCGCGGGCCTTGGCGTTGGTTTCCACTTCGGACAGGAACGGGTCCCAAATCGCCCAGGCATCAATCGCGCCACGCTGAAAAGCGGCACGGGCATCGCTTGGCGTCAGGTAAACCGGAGTAATGTCTTTGTAAGTCAGACCGGCTTTCTCAAGGGCAGCGACCAGCAGATAGTTGACGTCGGAGCCTTTGTTCAGCGCCACGCGTTTACCCTTGAGGTCGGCAACGGTTTTCACCGACGAGTTTTCCGGCACAACGATAGCTTCGGTTTTCGGACTGGCTGGCGAGTGCGCCAGATAGACCAGATCAGCCTGCGCTGCCTGCGCTATCACAGGGGGCGCATCACCCGTGGCGGCGAGATCGATACTGCCGACATTCAAGCCCTCAAGCATCTGTGGACCGGCGGTGAACTCTACCCAGCGCACCTCGATGCCCTGTTTTTTGAAATCAGCATCCAGCGTGCCGCGATATTTCAGCAGGGCAAAAATATTGGCTTTCTGATAGCCGATATTCACCACCTTAGGCGCGGTTTCGGCAAATGCAGAGGCCGTGGAACCCAGCATAATCGCGGCGGTCAGGGCGCTCAGAATCAGCTTTTTCATCTTGTTTATTCCTGAAAGACATTAAGTGCACAAAACATAACAAAAGTTGTAATAAGCGTTTAACAGATAAAATTCATAACTTAGACGAAAAGTTACTCGGCCCACACCGCATCGCGCACCTTGATGGCACGTGGAATCAGGCCCAATGCATAGAAGCGATCGGCGATTGCCTGCTGGTAGCGAATGATAGCCAAGTCCATGCGCTGCGTCTGATGGCTGCGACGGGCAAGCGCGTGGGTCAAGGATTCGGTCGGCAGGCCAAGCTCGGCAGAGAGCAGGCTGGCGGCGTCGCTGCGGTTGGCATCGATGAAGCGGCCGGTTTGCACCAGCGCCGCCATTAATTGATGCAGCAGATCCGCCGAATGCGCGGCGAAATCGCGATGCGCCAGATAAAACTGATGATTGTTCACGCGCCCACTGCCGTTGGCTATCACACGTAATTGCCCGCAGCGCTCGGCATCGCTGAGCAAGGGGTCCCACATCATCCAGGCATCGACCGCGTGATGATCGCTTGGCGTCAGCGGGTATTTCGGCGGCGAATACACCACGCGGACATCGTCCAGAGTCAGCCCGGCTTCATCCAGAATCTGCACCAGCAGGTAGTGCACGTTGGAACCTTTATTCACCGCTATCCGCTTGCCGCGCAGGTCGGCTATCGTCGCAATGGGGCTTTCGCTGGCGACCAGCAAGGCCACACTCTGCGGCGCGGCGGGTTCCCACGCGACATACAGCAGCCGATTGTCATTGGCCTGGGCAAACAGCGGCGGAACTTCGCCGGTGGTGCCGAAATCTATCTCGCCATTTCCGAGCGCATGCAGCAATTGCGGTCCGGCCGGAAACTCGCTCCACAACACGCTGATGCCGCTGCCGGCAAACTGCGCCTCCAGCAATTGACGTGCCTTGAGAATGCCCAGATTGCCGAACTTCTGATAGCCGATGCGCAGTTCGCGTTCATGGGCAGCATGCGGCGTTGCGCCTCGCTGCCCGTTACCGCCCACACTGCGGCGCGGCCTGATGACGCCAAGATGACCCAGATGGGTACGCAGGGTATTTCGGCTTATCCCGAGCAGTGCAGCCGTCTGCAACTGATTGTTGCCGCTGAGTTCAAAGGCGTTGCGCACCAATGCGTCCGTCATGCGCCGATATAACTGTGATTCGCCGCTTTGCAGTTGCTGGCGCATGAAGGTGTCTAGCGCCGCCTCGCCGAGCGGCAGCGTTTCTGCGCTCATCGGCGTCAATCGTAGCTGGTGCGGGGTGATGACCGGATCTCGGCTCAGCAACACGGCATTGTGCAGGGTATTTTCCAGCTCGCGTATATTGCCGGGCCACGGATAGTCCATCAGCGTTGCGAGCGTCTCTTCGCTGAGCTGCAACTGCGGACGTCCGAGACGGCGGCCGTAAAGCCGCAGAAAATGCGCGGCCAGTACCGGAATGTCTTCCCGGCGCTGTCTAAGCGGCGGCAGGGTAACGGCGGCGACATTGAGCCGGTAATAGAGATCTTCACGAAAGCGCCGTTCACGAATGGCCTGCGCCAGATCCACGTGGGTGGCGGCGATGACCCGCACATTGACCTTCACCGGCTTGTGCGAACCCACGCGCGTGACCTCACGCTCCTGCAACACGCGCAGCAGTTTGACCTGCAAGGGCAGACTCAACTCGCCGATTTCGTCAAGCAGCAACGTGCCGCCTTCCGCCGCCTCGAACCACCCTTGATGCCGGTCGCGCGCGCCGGTAAAGGCGCCTTTCTCGTGGCCGAACAGTTCGGATTCGGCCAGACTTTCCGTCAGTGCGCCGCAGTTGACGGCCAGAAAAGGCTGCTGACGACGCGGGCTATGATGATGCAGATAGCGCGCCACCAACTCCTTGCCCGTTCCGGTTTCACCCACAATCAATACTGTGGCATCGGTGGGGGCAAGCCGGTCGAGCACGCTTTGAAAAGCAAGGGATGCGGGGTCGATAAGCGTAGGGCCGTGATGTTGCATAGCAATGACTCCGAGGCAGACTGAGGAGAAACCATACCGTTAAGCCGCGTTGACCACGAGAGGGCGAAACGTGTAGTTGCTGCAAATGCAGCAGCGTGGCGTCATAGTCTGCTGCATTTGCAACAGTTTTAAGTCAAAAAGAAATTTATAATTCATTGAAAAATAAGAATTTAATTTTCCCTCTTTGTTGGCATGCATCCTGCTTACTCTCATATAACAAAATTTTAATTTTCTATCTATTAAATTAAGATATCGTTATATAGGAAAGTGATAATGAGCGAATCAGCACAGGGCAACATCAACGTTTTCTGGTTTTTGCCTACCCACGGCGACGGGCGCTATCTAGGTACCACGGAAGGCGGTCGCCCGGTCGATCTTGCGTATTTACAGCAGGTTGCGCTGGCAGCCGACAACCTCGGCTATTACGGCGTACTCATTCCCACCGGAAAAAGCTGTGAGGATTCCTGGTTGATTGCCTCGGCCCTTGCGCCGATTACCCGCAAACTGCGTTATCTGGTCGCCGTTCGTCCGGGCCTGCAACCGCCCACTCTGGCGGCGCGTATGGCGGCGACACTGGATCGTCTCTCCGAGGGGCGATTGTTGATAAACGTGGTGACCGGGGGCGATCCTGTCGAGAACAAAGGCGACGGCATCTTTTTGAGTCACGCGGATCGTTATAAGGTCACCCGCGAGTTCCTCGAGGTTTATTCCCGCCTGCTGAAAGGCGAAAAGGTCGATTATCACGGCGAACACATTCATGTCGAAGGTGCCGAGGTGCTGTTCCCTCCGGTTCAGCAGAACGGTCCGCCGCTCTACTTTGGCGGTTCTTCCGACGAGGCGCTTGAGGTGGCGGCCAACCAGATTGATACCTATCTGACGTGGGGCGAACCGGTTGAACAGGTGGCCGAAAAACTGGCGGTGGTGCGCCAGCGTGCCGAAGCCCGTGGCCGCACGCTCGATTACGGCATTCGCCTTCACGTCATCGTGCGCGAAACCGAGGAAGAAGCCTGGGCTGCCGCCGACAAGCTTATCGCCCATCTCGACGAGGACACCATCGCCGCCGCACAGAAAATCTTTGCCCGGATGGATTCCACCGGTCAGGCACGGATGAGTGCGCTGCATGGCGGTTCGCGCGACGGCCTGCGCATCGGGCCTAATCTGTGGGCGGGTGTCGGTCTGGTTCGCGGCGGCGCGGGCACGGCACTGGTTGGTAATCCACAGCAGGTGGCGGCGCGTATTCGCGAATATCAGGCGCTCGGCATTGAAAACTTTATCTTCTCGGGATATCCGCATCTCGAAGAGGCCCACCGCTTCGCCGAACTGGTCATGCCGTTGCTGCCCCTTGCGTCGAACGCGGAAAAACGCCAGCGCACGGTGAATACCGGCCCGTTCGGCGAAACCATTGGCGGCGATCGTCGTCCCGAAAAGTCGTCATCTACGCGTTAAGGAGTTCGTCATGAGCCAATCGATAACGGATCAACCGCTGCAATTTGCCTACTGGGTGCCGAATGTTTCCGGTGGACTGGTCATCAGCAACATCGAGCAGCGCACCCAGTGGGACTTTGACTACAACCGCAAGCTGGCGCAAATCGCCGAGCGCGCCGGTTTTGACTATGCCCTGACACAGATTCGTTTTACCGCCGGTTATGGCGCAGACAATCAGCACGAGTCGGTCAGTTTTTCACACGGACTGCTCGCCGCGACCGACAGGCTCAAGGTGATTGCCGCACTGTTGCCCGGCCCGTGGAACCCGACACTGGCGGCCAAGCAAATCGCCACCATCAGCCATCTCACCCAGGCGCGGATCGCGGTCAATATCGTCAGCGGCTGGTTCAGAGGCGAGTTCAAGGCCATTGGCGAACCCTGGCTTGACCACGAAGAGCGCTATCTGCGTTCCGAGGAGTTTATTCGCTGTTTGCGCGGGATTTGGCAGGATGAAACCTTTAATTTCGCCGGAGATTTTTACCGCTATCGCGATTATGTAATGAAACCGAAACCGCTGGACCCGCTGCCGGAAATCTTTCAGGGCGGCAGTTCACGGGCGGCGCGGGACATGGCCGCGCGAGTTTCGGACTGGTATTTCACCAACGGCAACACCGTGGAGGGCATTCGTCAGCAGGTGGATGATATTCAGCAAAAAGCGGCGGCCAATCAGCATCAGGTCAAAATCGGGGTGAACGGCTTTGTCATTGCCCGTGAAACCGAGCAGGAGGCGCAGCAGGTGCTGCATCAAATCATCGCGCAGGCCAATCCGGATGCCGTTAAAGGTTTTGCCCACGAAGCGAAGAATGCCGGTAATGCCTCACCGGAAGGCGAAGGCAACTGGGCGAAATCGAGTCTTGAGGATCTGGTGCAATATAACGACGGATTCAAAACCAATCTGATTGGCACGCCGCAGCAGATTGCCGAACGCATCATTGCGCTCAAGAATGCCGGTGTCAATCTGATGTTGCTGGGCTTTCTGCACTTTCAGGAGGAGGTCGAGTATTTTGGCCGAGAAGTCATCCCGTTGGTCCGCGAACTTGAAAGACAGCAGCAGCGGGAGTTGGCGCATGGCTAAACGGCATATCGTGATTGTGGGCGGAGGATTTTCCGGCACGGCGCTGGCTATTCATCTGTTACGTCACGGCAACGCGGAGCTGAATATCACGGTTGTCGAACCCCGCGAGCAGCTGGGACAGGGCGTGGCCTACGGCACCCGGGATCCGGCGCACCGCATCAATGTGCCGGCCGAACGCATGCAGCTTTCGGCGGCGGAAGAGGGCGATTTCGACCGCTGGTATCGCACAACGGCCGCCTACGCTCAGGATACGGCCGCGCGCCGGGAGGACGGCAGGCTGTATCCGCAGCGCAGTCAGTTTGGTGTGTATATGGCCGAGCGCTTTGCCGAGGCAAAAGCCGCATCGTCGGCCCGCATTCGGCATGTTCGCGACCTTGCCGTGGCATTTGACGCGGGCAGTGTGGTAACGGCAGGCGGAAAACGCTATCAGGCAGACGACCTGGTGCTGGCGATAAGCCATCCGCCGCCCGCGCTGCCTTCGGCACTGAGGCCGTTGGCAGAAAACCCGGCCGTGATCGGCAATCCGTGGCGGCGTGGCGCACTCGACGGGGTAGGCAAAGAGAGCCGCGTCGCTATCATCGGCAGCGGTCTGACCATGTCGGATGTGGTCGCTTCGCTGCACCGGCGGGGGCATCGCGGGGAAATTCTGGCGTTTTCGCGGCGGGGTCAACTGCCGCGCGCCAATCTGGTGGGGCAATATGCGCCGCGCGTCCTCGACTCTTCCGTTCTGCAAACTACGACCGTGCGCGCGCTGCTGCGCCGAATCCGGCAGGAAGTCGTGCTGGCCGCCACACAGGGTCTGCCGTGGCAATTGGTGCTTGATGACATTCGTGGAAACGGCCAGCGCCTGTGGCAGCAGTTGTCGCTAAAAGAGCAACGGCGTTTTTTGCGCCATTTACGCCCGTGGTGGGACGTGCATCGCTATCGAATTGCGCCACAGGTGAGCGCGGTGCTGCAACAGGGGCAGGAGGAAGGGCGTTTGCAGGTGAACGCGGCGCGACTGCTACAGGCCTCTGCCGTGGGGCAGCAGCTTGCGCTCACGCTGCAACAGCGCAACGGACAGACTCGTCACATTCTGGTCGACAACATCATTGTTACCACCGGACCCGCACACGGCGCACTGCTCGACAGCGACCCGCTGTTAAATCAACTGGCGCGGCAGGGCATGATTCAGGCCGACCCGCTCGCACTCGGCATTGAGGTCAATGCTCTTTCACAAACCCTGAACACTGAAGGTCAGGCCAATCCGCATCTGCGGGTTGTAGGGCCGGCAGCACGCGGACGATTTGGCGAACTCATGGGCTTGCCGCAGGTCGCCGAGCATGCCGAGTCGGTAGCAAGACAGTTATTGAGTGAAACAGCGCGTCGGCTCGATGAGCGATGTCCGGCCTCACTGAAATCAATCTGATATTTTCCTGATTTTTTCATGAATAGATAAGCGTAAAGCCTGATTTATTTCTGATTTTCACCTTTTACAGGCTGAGGATGCGCGTCAACCGCCCTCGGCTTAGGGAGTCGCCATGTCTTCACAACGAGAAATACGTCTTAATGCGTTTGATATGAACTGTGTCGGTCATCAGTCACCGGGCCTCTGGGCGCATCCGCGCGATCGTTCCTGGCAGTATAAAGATCTGGAATATTGGACCGATCTCGCGCGCCTTCTCGAGCGCGGCAAATTCGATGGCCTGTTTATTGCCGATGTGCTTGGCGTGTATGACGTGCTGGATGGCAATAACGAGGCCGCCATTCGCAACGCCACCCAGGTACCGGTCAACGATCCGCTGGCATTGATTACGCCGATGGCGCTGGTCACCGAGCATTTGGGTTTTGGTCTGACCGCTTCGCTGTCTTTTGAACATCCTTATCCTTTTGCCCGCCGACTCTCGACGTTGGACCATCTTACCAAAGGGCGAATCGGCTGGAATATCGTGACCTCGTATCTGGAGAGCGGTGCGCGAAATATTGGCAACAAGGCGCAGACCGACCATGATGCCCGCTACGACTATGCCGACGAATATTTGCAGGTGGTGTACAAACTGCTGGAAGGAAGCTGGGAAGAGGGAGCAATTCTGCGCGACCGCGAGCGGCGCATCTTCTCCGATCCCCGCAAGATCCACCCGATCAATCATCAGGGAAAATTCTTCCAGGTGCCGGGTATTCATCTGAGTGAACCTTCGCCGCAGCGCACGCCGGTGCTGTATCAGGCCGGTGCGTCGAGTCGCGGAAAACAGTTTGCCGCCGAACATGCCGAATGCGTGTTCGTGGCCGCGCCGTCGAAAGTCCTGTTAAAGAAAACCGTGGCGGATATTCGCCGTCGTGCCGCCGAAGCCGGACGGGATCCGCGCAGTGTACTTATCTTTAATCTGCAAACGGTCATCGTCGCAGAAACGGATCGGGCGGCGCAGGCCAAATGGCAGGAGTACACCTCCTATGTCAGTTATGAAGGCGCGCTGGCGCTGATATCTGGCTGGACCGGCATCGATTTTGGTCAGTACCGGCCCGATCAGGTGCTTGAACATCTGCATACCAACGCGATTCAATCGGCCGTTGAAACCTTCTCCACGGCCGATCCAAATCGCCAGTGGACCGTGCAGGGTCTGGCCGACTGGGTTGGCATTGGCGGCTTTGGGCCGCTGCTGGTGGGCAGCGCCGAGACGGTAGCCGATGAGTTGCAGGACTGGGTCGAGGAGACGGATGTGGACGGATTCAATCTGGCCTATGCGGTCACGCATGAAACCTTTACCGACGTGGTGGAGCTGCTGGTGCCCGAGTTGCAAAAACGCGGTGTGTACAAGCAGGCGTATAAAGAGGGCACGCTGCGTGAAAAATTGTTGGGGCAGGACGCGCGTTTGCAATCTCCGCATCCGGGCGCGAGCTATCGCCGCCAGCCACAGGCGCAAACGGCCTCGAAAACAGAAGCCGTAACCCCGCGTTAATTCCCTGTTTTCTCCCTCTCGAAAGACTGGAAAGGCTGTGGCCAATCCAGTCTTCGTGTTGCGCGAAATCTAAATTAACTTATTGATAATAAACAAATTAATAGCAAATTTTGTTGTTTGTTATTCGCCGTGCCGCGCTCTATAACAGAGGCTATTCCTGTACGGGCTTCCATAAAATATTTGAAACATCAGAGGGGACTATGAGCACACTTAATCTCGACGACGGCATCGTTGCGCCGCCGTCTCATTCAGCACCCATAGGATCGGTCGGCGATGTCGCCAAACTTATCAACACCAGTACCCGCAAGAACAGCTATGCACGATGGATTGTCTTTCTGGCGCTGGGCGGCGTGTTCCTCGACGCCTATGATCTGACCACCTTGTCCTACGGCATCGATGATGTGGTCAAGGAATTTGCCTTGACGCCTACGCTGACCGGATTGGTAACCTCGTCGATCATGATTGGCACCATTATTGGTAACTTGATAGGCGGGTGGTTGACCGATAAATACGGCCGTTATTCCGTGTTCATGGCCGACATGCTGTTCTTCGTGGTGTCGGCGATTGCCGCCGGTCTGGCGCCCAATGTCTGGGTCTTGATAGGCGCGCGCTTTATGATGGGCATCGGCGTGGGCATTGATTTGCCCGTAGCGATGGCTTACCTGGCCGAATTTTCCAAGTTTTCGGGCAAAGCCAACAAAGCGTCGCGCCTCGCCGCCTGGTGTCCGATGTGGTACGCCGCGTCATCGGTGTGTTTCTTCATCATCTTCGCGCTCTATTTCCTGTTGCCAAAAGAGCATCTCGACTGGCTATGGCGCGCCTCACTGCTGTTTGGTGCCGTTCCGGCCCTGCTTATCATCGCCGTGCGCAGCAAATTCATGAACGAGTCACCGCTGTGGGCCGCCAATCAGGGGGATTTACAGGGCGCGGCACGCATTTTGCGAAATGCCTACGGCATTGAAGCCCACGAAGCGCCGTCCGCCGCGCAGACAGCCAAAAAAGCCCTGCCCAAGGTGAGTTTTCGCGTGCTGTTTCAGAAACCCTACCGCGAGCGCACAGTGGTGGCGGGCGTAATGAATGTCTGCATTTCCTTTGAATACACCGCGATTGCCTTCTTCCTGCCGTCGATTCTGGCGCAGTTTCTCGGCGCTGGCGTCTTTGAAACGATTTCGGCCTCACTCGGCCTGAATGCGCTGTTCGCCTTTACCGGCGGCCTGCTGGGGATGCGGCTGGCATGGAAGTTTCCGTCGCGCCATGTCGCCATCGCCGGTTTTGCGCTGCAATTTATCGCTCTGGTTTCGCTTGCGCTCATCGGGCATCCGACCGCGCTCATCGGCATCCTGTTTGCCATCGCGATGTTGGGTCTGTGGCTGTTTGCCGAAGGTTTTGGGCCGGGCGCGCAGTTGATGATCTATCCGGCGCTCTCATATCCCACGCATATCCGCGCCACCGGTGTCGGCTTCAGTCGTTCGCTTTCCGGCATCGGCAGTGCGCTGGCGCTGTTTATCCTGCCAATTTTACAGGCATCGTTTGGCACCAACATGTTCTGGATTGTTTCGCTGAGCGCCATTATCCCCATTATTTTCCTGCTGGCTGTGCGCTTTGAACCCACGCATCAGGATATCGACGACCAACCTTCTTCTGGAGAACACCATGTCTAACGCCTCTTTAGCCCCTGATTACGAGACTTTGGCCGCCCGTTTTCGTCCGTTGTTTGCCCGTATCGCCGAAGGCGCGGTTGAACGCGAGCGCGAACGCCAACTTCCCGTCGAGCCCATTCGCTGGCTGAAAGAGGCGGGGTTCGGCACGCTGCGCATTCCCGTTGCACAGGGCGGATTGGGCGCTTCGCTGCCGCAGCTGTTTCAGTTGTTGACGGAGCTTGCCGAAGCGGATTCGAATCTGCCGCAGGCCTTGCGCGCGCACTTCGCGTTTGTCGAAGACCGTCTGAATCAGCCTGACAGTGAGGAGAGACAGCGCTGGTTCCGCCGATTTATCGACGGCGAACTGGTTGGCAGCGGCTGGACCGAAATTGGTAACCTCAAACTCGGCGAGGTCATCACCCGCGTCGCGCCCGCCGAACACGGCTGGACCCTGAACGGTCACAAGTTTTACAGCACCGGCACACTGTATGCCGACTGGATTGACGTCTACGCGCAGCGTGACGACAACGGACGCGACGTGATTGCTCTGGTGAGCACGCATCAGCCCGGCGTGATCCGCGAGGACGATTGGGATGGTTTCGGCCAGCGGCTGACAGGCAGTGGCACGACCCGTTTCGAGCAGGCCCGGGTCGAGGCCGCCCACGTGTACGATTTCAGTGAACGTTTTAGATACCAGACCGCTTTCTACCAGCATGTGCTGCTGTCGACGCTGGCCGGAATTGGCCGGGCCATAACTCGCGATGCGGCGCAGGGCGTAGCATCGCGCAAGCGGATTTACAGCCACAGCAATGCACGACGGGTCAGGGAGGATGTGCAGGTACTGCATGTGGTCGGCCAGATTTCGAGCTGGGCCTACGCGGTGGAGGCGACGGTGCAGCAAGCCACCCATGCATTGCAAACCGCGTATGACCTTCACGACAGCGGCAATGAAACGCTGATTGCCAAGGCCAATGTGCAGGCTGAAGTCGATGCCGCCAAGGCGCAGGTCGTGGCGAGCGAGGCCATCACCCGCGCGGCGACGGAGTTGTTCAATGCGCTCGGCGCTTCCGACACGCGTACCAGCAAGGCGCTGGACAGGCATTGGCGCAATGCGCGTACCGTTGCGTCGCATAATCCTGTTATCTACAAGGCACGCAACGTCGGTGACTGGGAGGTCAACGGCAACGAACCGACCTTTATCTGGCAAATTGGCAACGGCGAGTAGGGGGCAGTCATGAGCTATACGCAAGAGAGTGTCTGGCAGGCCTGTGACACGGTGCAAGTACTGACCACTGAACAGCAGGCGCTGGAGGCGGCCCATGCCGTCGCGGCGCTGGCGATAACCGGGGCGGCGCATCGCGACCGCGAACGCATTTATCCGCTTGAAGCGCTGGCCCTTTTTAGCCGTTCGGGTCTGGGCAGCATTTCCGTACCGCGCGAATTTGGCGGGGGCGGGTTGTCATATCGTACCGTCGCCGACGTGTTTCGCATTATCTCTGCGGCGGATCCTTCACTAGGCCAGATTCCGCAGAATCATTTCGGGATTATTCAATACCTGCGCGATGAAGGCACGCTCAAACAGCAGAAGGCGTTGTTTGCCAAGGTCGTGGCCGGTCAGCGATTTGGCAACGGCGGGCCGGAGAAAAATACCCGACATACCCGCGAGATAGCGGCGCGACTGCATTGTCACGGCGACGCGCTGCGCCTCACCGGCGAGAAGTTCTACTCCACGGGCGCGCTGTTTGCCCACATCGTGGTAACCACGGCGCTCGACGAGCAGGGCAAGGCGCAGATGGCGTTTATTGCGCGTCCTGCCGAAGGGCTGAACATTGTCGATGACTGGTCCGGAATGGGACAGCGCACCACGGCGAGCGGGACGGTGCAGTTACAGGGTGTCGAAGTGGACCCGCGCTGGCTGATTGCCGTGCCGCCGACGGACAAACCGTCACTGCGTGGCCCCGTTTCGCAGCTGATTCAGGCTGCCATCGACGCCGGTATTGCGCGCGGCGCTTTTGACGAAGGCTGCCGGTTTATCCGCGAACAGTCGCGGCCCTGGATTGATGCCGGTGTCGAACGCAATGCCGACGACGGGCAACTCCAGGCCGATGTCGGGCGGGTTTACGTCGAGTTGAAAGCGGCCGAGGCGTTACTCCGTCGTGCCGCCATGTTGCTTGATGGCATCGATGCCACGCAACTCGATGCCGCCACGGCGGCGCGTGCCTCTATTGCCGTGGCCGAAGCCAAGGTATTGACCACCACCATTGCGCTCAAAGCCAGTGAAAAACTGCTGGAATGGGGCGGCAGTCGGGCCACGCTCGCCAAGCACGGGCTGGATCGCCACTGGCGCAACGCCCGCACCCACACGTTGCATGACCCCGTGCGCTGGAAATATCACGCTATCGGCCACTATTACCTGAACGGCGTTTATCCGATACGCCACGCCTGGATATAAGGACATCGCCATGACGACACAGGTTAAGCCCAAAAATCCCGCGGCACGCATCACCTCGCAGCAGCAGGCGCGAGACGAGGCGATTCGGCTGGCGCAGGCTTTCAAGCTGGAAGCTTCGCACCGTGACCGCGACAGAACACTGCCACACAGTCAGCTTGCGGCGCTTTTTGCTTCGGGGCTGGGCGCGATAACCGTGCCCGCAGCCTTTGGCGGCGCGGAAATATCAACGGCGGTTCTGGCGGAAATCATCGCAATTTTAAGCGAGGCGGATGCCGCCATCGGACAGGTGCCGCAAAACCATTTTTATGCGCTTGAAGTTCTGCGCATCAACGGCAGCGAAGCGCAGAAAAGACGGCTGTATCAGGAAGTGCTCGATGGGGTGCATCTGGGCAATGCGCTGGCGGAATTCAGCGCGTCGGCGGCGCATCAACGCAGCACCGCCGTGCTGCCCAACGGTGAACATCATCTGCTGCACGGCAGAAAATTCTATGCCACCGGCGCGCTGTTCGCCGATCGCATCCCGACGGCGGCCCGCGATGAAAAGGGCGTGGAGCAACTGGTTTTCGTGCCGCGCGATACCGATGGCGTCAGTGTTATCGACGACTGGTCGGGCTTCGGGCAGCGCACGACAGGCAGCGGCAGCGTGTTATTTGAAGAGGTCGCGGTGGATGAAGACGATATCGTGCCTTTTCAACGCGCCTTCGAACGTCCCACAACGGTCGGACCTTTCGCGCAGATTATGCATGCGGCCATCGATCAGGGCATCGCCCGCGCCGCCTTTAATGACATGCTGCACTTTATCACCACGCGCGCGCGGCCGTGGCCGGATTCCGGACTGGAACGCGCCAGCGATGACCCGCTTATTCTCGACCGGACCGGTCAACTCGCCGCCAAACTGCAGGCGGGCGACGCGCTGTTGCAGGAGGCGGGGCAGGCGGTGGATGACGCGCAGCAACATTCCACCGCCGAAACGGTGGCCACCGCCTCCATTCAGGTGGCCGTGGCTCGCGCGTGGACCACAGAAGCGGCGCTCGAGGCCGGAAATCTGCTGTTCGAACTCTCCGGCACGCGCGCCTCACTGCGCGAACACAATCTGGATCGCCACTGGCGCAACGCCCGCACGCATACCCTTCATGACCCCGTGCGCTGGAAATTTCCCATTATCGGCAACTATATCTTGAACGGTGTTTTGCCGCCGCGAAGAGGAACATTATGAGCCATTCCGGTAAAAAGGTGCTGCTCAACGCCTTCAACATGAACTGCGTCGGGCATATTCATCACGGCATGTGGACCCATCCACAGGATCGCTCGACCGAATTCACCTCCCTGAAATATTGGCTGGACCTCGCGCGGACGCTGGAACGGGGCCTCTTCGACGGGCTTTTTATCGCCGACATTCTCGGCGTTTACGATGTTTATCAGCAGGGCATTGGCCTGACGGCAAAGGAGTCTATCCAGTTACCGGTCAATGACCCCCTGATGCTGGTGTCGGCAATGGCCAGTGTTACCGAACACCTCGGCTTTGGTCTGACCGCCAATCTGAGCTATGAGGCGCCATACCCTTTCGCCCGCCGATTTTCAACGCTGGATCACCTGACGGAGGGGCGCGTGGGCTGGAATATTGTGACCGGTTATCTGGATAGCGCCGCGCGCGCAATGGGTCAGACCGAACTGCTTAGTCACGATCGCCGCTACGATCAGGCGGATGAATTTCTGGATGTCAGCTATAAACTTTGGGAGGGAAGTTGGGAGGATGACGCGGTAACCGCCGATCGTGAGCGGCGACGCTATGCCGATCCGCACAAGATCCACGCCATAGATCATCAGGGCGAATTTTATCAGGTGCAAGGCTACCACCTTTCGTCGCCGTCGCCGCAGCGCACGCCGCTGCTGTTTCAGGCCGGAAGCTCGGCACGCGGAATTCAGTTTGCCGCGCGACACGCCGAATGTACCTTCGTCAGCGGCAGTACGCCACAGGCGACCCGAGCCCACGTGGACAGACTGCGGCAGGCGGCAATGGAGGCGGGCCGTCATCCCGATGACTTAAGGGTGTTTATGGGGGTTTCAGTCATCGTTGCGCCCACCGAACGCGAGGCGCGCGAGAAAGAACAGGAGTATCTGCGCTATGCCAGTCCCGAGGCGGGCGTCGCGCATTTTTCCAGTTCGACCGGCATCGATATCTCACAGTTTGAACTGGACCAGCCAATTCAGGCAGGTCCGACACGAGCCATAGAATCGGTCAGCCAAGCCTACAGTGGCTGGACCCGTCGACGCCTGCTCGAACAGCACGCGATGGGCGGGCGCTATTCGCTTATCGTCGGGGATCCCAAACAGGTCGCCGACGCGTTGCTTAAATGGGTTGATGAGAGCGATATCGACGGTTTCAATCTTACCCGCATCCTCAATCCGCAGAGTTATATCGACTTTATCGATCTGGTTGTCCCCGAGTTGCAAAGCCGTGGGCGGTATAAAACTGCCTACCAACCCGGTTCACTCAGAAAGAAACTGTTCAACGATGACAGGCTGCCGTCGAGACATCCGGCAGCACGCTGGCGACGATCCTGACACCGACAGACCGGTTAATCCGCGCGGATATCCTGTGATTTGTGCGTAATGTGTCACTCGGCAGGGGGGCAAAACCATCACCCGCGGTTTCGGGCGCGGGTTTTTAGGACTTGGTCTTCCCGATGACGGAAGTTAGAGACCGGTGTTTTTGCGAATAAACTGTCTGGCCCTGAGCGCGTACTCAAAGGGGTTGGCGAGGGCGGGATCCTGTTCCGCTTCGACGACCATCCAGCCGCGATAATCGCTCTTCTCAAGCAAGGCGAAGACCGGCGCAAAGTCGAGCACCCCATCGCCGGGTATGGTAAACATTCCCTTGCGAACGCCGTCCATAAAGGAAAATCCCCGGGCCTTCACCTGTTGCAGCACCTCTTTGCGGCAATCTTTCAGATGGACGTGGCGAATGCGGGCGAGATGTTTTTCCAGCACGTCCATGACTGACTGCGGGTTCAACTCGGAAGCATACACATGACCCGTATCAAACAGCAGCGAGACATTTTGGTCGACCAGTTCCATAAAGCGGTCTATCTCGGCAGGGGTCTGGATTCCGGTGCCCATATGATGATGCAGACACACTATCATGTCCTTCTCGGCCGCCAATTCGGCAAGCAGGTTATAGCCCTGCGCGACCCGCTGCCATTGCAGGTCGTCAAAAATGACCTTGTTGCCATAAATGGGCTGCGGTAATCCCTGAATACTGCCGCTCTGTTCAGAACACCCGATGACCCTGGCTCCCATGCTGTGCAGAAACGTCAGCGTTTCCCGGAAATCCCTCACCGTTTGTTCTTTGCGACCGTCGGCAAAATAGGTACTGAACCAGGCATTGCAAATCTGCAAGCCGCGCAGCGCCAGAGCCGGTTTCAGCAGTGCCGGATCCCGTGGATATTTGCTGCCCACCTCGCTGCCCGTAAAACCGGCCAGCGCCATCTCGCTGATACATTGCTGGAAGCTGTTTTCACTTCCCAATTCCGGCATGTCGTCATTGGTCCAGCCAATTGGCGCGATCGCCAGTTTTACATGATCACTGTTCATGGTTCAGTCCCTGAGGCAGATTACTTTTTGCTGTTGAGATAATGCGTGATGCCGTGAATGACCAGGGCATGATCGTCTTGAGACGGCAGTCCACTCACACTTACAGCCCCAAAGACTGCGCCCGATTCGGTCAATAGCGGGAAACTGCCGCCGTGGTCACAGAACTCCGCCTGATTGATAAAGGGTTGTTGTTCCATGCGCTGCCCATTTTTCTCATAGTTCAAACCGGCATACAGGGAGGAATGCGCCAAACGCAAGACGGTGTTTCTTTTTCGCTTCATCCATTCCAGATTATCGGCGCTCGAACCGGGTAGGGCAGAAAGAAACAGCGTTTGTCCGAAGGCATGGACTTCAATCGCCACGGGCGCGTTGGCTTCTGCGGCTTTCTGATGAATGGCGCTGCCGATTTGCCATGCGGCATTGAAATCAAAGGCAATATGGGCAAAGCGATAGTCGCGTTCTTGCTGAAGCAGTTCGTCAAGGGTAGGCATAGTGCTCATGAGTTAACTCCTGTAATGAAAATGGGCTTTCCAAAAGCGGATGCAAAACGTCTTCAGAGGCTATGCCAAAGGAATGAAAGTTTCAATATCATTTATTTTTGAAATAAAAATGTCGCTATTGGTTTCATCCCTTTGTTTTTAATGAAAAATAGCGGCATCTTGACGGTAGGTTGGTCAAACGTAAGCGCAAAGAGAAATCACGTTTTGTGATAATTATCACTAAGGGTTGATCTTAAATTGAAATGTTATAACATAACAATAATAGGGTTATGTGATTACTTACTGTTGAGGTCAGGCCAATGTCGACATCTTTTATTCCTTCTTTCTTTCGTGCTCGCGACAAACGTCTGCCGGTTACCGTGCTTTCGGGTTTTCTGGGCGCAGGAAAAACCACGCTGCTGAACCATATTCTGAATAACCGTCAGGGGCTGCGCGTGGCCGTCATCGTCAATGATATGTCCGAGGTCAATATCGATGCGGCACTGGTGCGTGACGGCGGTGCCGAACTGTCGCGAACCGACGAAAAGCTGGTGGAAATGAGCAACGGCTGTATCTGCTGCACGCTGCGCGAAGACTTGCTGGTTGAAGTCGACAGGCTTGCCAAGGCGGGGCGTTTCGATCATCTGGTGATTGAATCGACGGGGATTTCCGAGCCGCTGCCGGTCGCCGAAACCTTTACCTTTGCCGACGATGAAGGGCAAAGTCTGTCTGAAATCGCCCGCCTCGATACGATGGTGACCGTGGTCGATGCCTATAACTTTCTAAAGGATTATCAATCGGATATCCAGCTTCATGAACGCGGCGAATCGCTGGGGGAACACGACGAGCGCACCGTCGTGGATCTGCTGATTGAACAGATTGAATTCTGTGACGTGTTGGTGCTCAACAAGACCGACCTTATCACCCCCGAACAGCAGGACACCCTGTTTGCCATTTTGCACAGCCTGAATCCGCGTGCAAAAATCGAGGTGTCGACCTTTGGGCAGGTGGCGCTCGAGAAAGTGCTGAATACGGGGCTGTTCGATTTTGATGCGGCAGCGCAGGCGCCGGGCTGGCTGAAAGAGTTGCGGGGCGAGCACGTGCCCGAATCCGAAGAGTATGGCATCGGCAGTTTCGTTTATCGTGCGCGCAGGCCCTTCCATCCACAGCGGTTTGCCGAGGTCATCAATGGCGAACTCTCGGGCGTAGTGCGTTCGAAAGGCTTTTTCTGGCTCGCGACGCGGCCCACGTTTGCCGGCTCGTGGTCGCAGGCCGGTGGGGTGTCGCGACAGGGAAAAGCCGGAAGGTGGTGGGCCAGCGTGCCTAAGGCGCAGTGGCCGGAAGATCCGGATACCCTGGCATTTATCTTCGATTACTGGATTGACGGCATTGGCGATGCGCGTCAGGAACTGGTGTTTATCGGCATCAAGATGGATGAGGCAAAACTTCGTGCGCAACTCGATAGCTGCCTGCTTGACGATGAAGAAATGGCACAGGGGCCGCAAGGATGGGCGGCATTTAACGACCCGCTGGAGGCATGGGACGCAGAATGATTCCCTCATCGACTAGAACGCCACTGACTATTCTCAATGGATTTCTCGGCGCGGGAAAAACCACCCTGCTGAAAAGCCTGCTGTATAAATTGCAGGACAACGCGGTAAAGCTTGCGGTAATTGTCAATGATATGAGTGAGTTGGATGTTGACGGTGTCATCATTGCCAACACAGAACTGGTCAGTAAAGCGCAGCTTAACTTTGTGTCGATTTCGACCACCTCTATCAGCAGCGAGGAAGGGCTGGCAAAACTCGATGCCGCGCTGCACCAATTATTAAAGAATTTTCAGCCGGATCTACTGTTGCTGGAAACCTCCGGCAGCAGTCATCCAGCCCCGCTTTTACGCTATTTCCAGCACCATCCGAAAGTGGCACTCAAAGGATTTCTGACGCTGGCCGATGCCGTGATGCTGAAAGAGGATTATCTGTGTGGCGAAACACTCATCGACACCTTCAAGGCGCATCTGGCCGAGGGCACGCAGAGTGTTGAAACGCTGTTGGTCGAACAGCTCATGCTTTCGAGCAAAGTCTTGCTGACCAAAAGCGATAGGCTGACCCACCCATCGATACAGCAAATCGCCCGTCATGTGCACCCGCTGAATCCTTACATCGATATTTTGGCTACCCAATGGGGCGAGGTGGAGTTGTCGATGCTGACATCGATGCCCGACTATAATTTTCAGTTGGTCGATACGCTGCTGCAGGAGATGGCGCAGCGCGACAACAGACTCTCGGAAAATCCACAGGCGGCGTTTCAATTGCAAACACGCGTATTGGACGACAGGCGACCGTTTCATCCGCAACGCCTCTGGGATGCATGCCAACGGTATCTGGGCAAGGGTGTGCATCGCAGTAAAGGCTTTTTCTGGCTGGCGAGCCGCGATGATTTGGCTTTGCTCTGGAATCAGGCGGCGGGCAGCATCAATCTGGAATTTGTCAGTTACTGGAAAGCGGGAGTGCTGGCGCATGAAGATAGCGGGCTGAGGCCGGAAGAACGGCAAAGGCTGGAGCAACAGCTAGCCAGTCAATGCGCAGAATTCGGCGATCGCCGCTGTCGTATTACCGTCATCGGAGAAGAGAAGGAGGTGGGCGACTTTACCGCCGCGTTGCAGCGCTGTTTTTGCTCCGAAGAAGAAATTGCGTATTGGAAACAAGGCGGCACCTTCCTCGACCCTTGGCCAACGCGGGTGGCACGACTCAAGTCAGGCGACTGACACAACCCTCTCGTGCGGCTAAGGGCAGAGAGGGTATTTCCTTTTGCTTCTCTGGCCGCAAAGTAATCCTTAGGAGGCCAATTTTTGACGCGGCGACGGGCCCGCTGACGGGTCAAGGTTTTCACGGCGTCTGGCGTGTTGCTCTGCGACAGAGAAAATTTCCAGTAAATCGCCTTCATCGATATCCACCATCTCGCCCCGTGCACTCAGAGCCAGATGGATATCCTGCGCGGTCAGCGTCACCGGTTGAAGCGGGTTGAGGGTGGCGACATTGTCCGCTTTTTTAACCGGTTGCGAGGCGGTTAAAGGGTGTGGATAGCGACGCTTCAAGGCGTTGTTGAAAACCAGCGCCACGGCCGTCAGCAGCAGCGAATTGATCAACACGGGATACAGCACGAAACCATAGCCTAAACCCGAGATCACGGGGCCGCCCAATACCGCGGTTACGGCCACCGCACCGCTCGGCGGGTGAATGCAGCGGAGCGGAAACATCAGCGCAATTGACAGGGCCACGGCCATCGCTGCCGCTACGCCGGAATCGGGAATCCACTGGGCGCACGTCACGCCAACCAGCGATGCCACTAAATTTCCACCGACAATCGCCCAGGGTTGCGCCAGCGGGCTTGCCGGAATCGCAAACATCAGCACCGCAGAGGCTCCCATTGGCGCTATCAGCCACGGGATCTCCACGCCAAAACCGTAACGACACAGACATTCAGTGATAAAAATACCGATGGCTGCGCCCAGGCAGCCCACAATACGTTCACGGCGGCTTGCGAGAAGAGGCTGAGGCCAAAAGTGTCTACAGCTGCGTAGGAATTTGTTAAACAAGGAATTCATTAAGAGAAGGGCATGGCCGTTTGAAATAGTGGCGTCATGATATGATATAAATTGAATTGTTTTCAATGTTAATCCCTTGAGGAGCTTTAAGGGAGACGGCGGGCAACGCTGAAAAAGACCCAATCTCGAGCGCGGTCAGAGTACTGCTCTCTGCGCCGTTTATTTCTCGCGTATCACACTCAAATCGGGCTGAAAACTAAGAAAAAATGAAGGTGAAGATTTTGCGCAAAGTGAAATGAGGGCGATATTGCGTTAATAATCGCGATTTCATTAAAAAGGCACCACCTTTCAGTCGTTTGGGCGGCGGAATGCTCAATCATTGTCTATTCTTTAATTTTGCCCCCTTCGTTGAGGGCTTTTTTAACTTTGTTCAATTCATGAAAAGGTGGTCTTATGAAGAATATTTCAGCAGCACTTCTGGTGGTCGCAACACTTACCGCGCTGGTAGGTTGTCAGCATCGTAGCCCGGCCGTTAAATCAGATGGTCGTCCTCATGCGCCAAGCGGTCAGTCCTCTCCGGGCGGACCACTGGGCAAAGGTCCTGTCGGTCAGCCACAGGCCTGATGTGTCAAGCCCCGACCACCGTGTCGGGGTTGTTTCTTTACTCCGCTAACTTGATACTCTTCTCATAACTTCCTCAATTTTCCCCTTGAACACTCCATTTCGCACACCTTCCTTCGTAAGACGTTGCACCAAGTGTAGACATTTACTGCCCAATCATGGTGCGTACAATTTGCATCTGCAACATTAGTTTCAATGTGGATTGTATACAGCGATTGTATACAAGGGCTTTCGGGCAGCAGCACATAACTATCCAATCTGGTATGGAAATTGCTTTTCTCCCTTATGACTTTAAGGAGAGAACAATGAAAGCTATCGTGATTGGTGGGGGAATTGGGGGCACATGCGCGGCGATAGCGCTTAAGCGATTTGGTATCGAAACGGAGGTTTTTGAAGCCGTCAAAGAGATCAAACCGGTAGGCGCTGCGATTTCCATCTGGCCGAACGGCGTAAAATGTCTGAACTATCTCGGCATGAAAGAGGCGCTGCGCGAGTTGGGTGGCCAGATGCGTTACATGGCCTACAACGATTTCGCCGAGGGCAGCACATTAACGCGCTTTAGCATGGAACCGCTGGTGAAAAGCGTGGGCGAGCAGCCTTACCCGGTCGCGCGTGCCGAACTTCAGGCGCTTTTGCTCGACACCTATGGTCGCAGCGAGGTGCATTTTGGCAAACGCCTTAGCCATGTCGAAGAGGCCGCCGACAGCGTGACCGCGTGGTTTGAAGACGGCACTTCGGCGACGGGTGACCTGTTGATTGCCGCCGACGGCACGCATTCTGTTGTCCGCAAACAGGTGCTCGGCTATGCGCCCGAACGCCGTTACGCGGGTTACGTCAACTGGAACGGGCTGGTAGACATCGACGAATCGATAGCGCCTGCCGATCAATGGACCACCTTTGTTGGCGAAGGAAAACGTGTTTCGTTGATGCCCGTCAGCGGCAATCGTTTCTATTTCTTCTTTGATGTGCCCTTGCCAAAAGGTCTGGCGCAAGACCGCAGCACGGTTCAGCAGGACCTGCAAGGTTACTTCGCAGGCTGGGCCGCACCGGTACAAAAGCTGATTTCGATGATCAATCCGGAAACCACCAACCGCGTGGAAATCCATGATATCGAGCCCTTTATGCAGTTGGTGAAAGGCCGTATCGCGCTGCTTGGCGACGCGGCGCACAGCACCACGCCGGACATTGGTCAGGGCGGATGTGCAGCGATGGAAGACGCGGTCGTGCTGGCGACCATGTTGCAGACCCATTCACTTGGCATAGAAGATGCCCTGTTGCGCTATCAGGAAAGACGTGCGCCGCGGGTAAAAGATCTGGTACTGAAGGCGCGCAAACGCTGTGACGTCACGCATGGCAAGGAGATGGCGCTCACCGAACAGTGGTATCAGGATCTCAGACAGGAAACCGGCGAACGCATTCTCGGCGGCATGTGCGAAACCATTCTGGGCGGGCCGCTGGAATAACCTCGAGCAACCCGCCGTATCGATCGAAGGGGAGATGTCATCGGCATTTCCCCTTTTGCATTTTTAGCGCTTTCTTTGCAATAACCGCCGAATATCCTATGGAAGGAAAGGGTATCGCCTGCCATGCTTATGCCTTATTCAAGGGAGAAAGCGATGCGCAAGTTTATATTTTCCATTTTTTCGAGTCCTGAGTCTTTATTGCAGGTCATGAGCAAGCGTGACGTCGAAGAGGCCATTCAGGATGGCGAACGTATTATTATCGATGAGGACGGCATTACTTCGGTCAACATCAACAGTAAAGAAGTGAAAGAAGATTTTGCCCGCCACGTTCAAGCGCTGAGGAGAGCATAGTATGGGAACGGCGGTCTTTATGGTGCTTATGGTCTGCGGTTACTGGTACACCAGTCGCGACCTGTCTACCCGTTTCAAATATAAGCGGACGTTTGGCTGGGACGTCTATTTTCTGGTCGCGCTCTATGGTTGTATTTTCGTTTTGCAGGGGCTGGTGGCTACCGCATTAATCTGGGTCGTGCTGCTTGTTATCTCGACGGTCTCCAATCTGACGTCCTACTCGCTGGCGAACAATTATCACCATTTACAGATGGATTTTATCAACTGGAGTTTCCTAGGTATTCAGGCTCCGGTGGTTATCATGCTGTCTCTGGCGGTGCTGTTTTGCCTGTATCGCTCGAACTGGGCCGGAAGTTCGCGGCTGAACGGCGCAGGCAGGAAAGAACTCTATAAAAGTCTGACCCATTCCAACGGCGTCGAGGGCATTCTTTTCCAGTGTATGGAAGAGGGGCATCTGGCCTGGATTACGTTGAAATCTCGCCGCATTTATATCGGCATGGTGCATACCGCCGCATTCGAAAATACCTCGACGGCCAATGTGGTATTGATTCCGATGCTGAGTGGTTATCGCGACGGTAAAACCATGAATCTTTGCATCGAGCATAATTACAGCGCCTGGTATGCCAAACACGATATTACGCTGGATTCGACGCCGCGCTCGGCCTTTGATTTTCGCAAGGTGATTATGGTCGATCAGATTGAGAGTCTGTCGTTGTTTGATGCCGCCAGCGCAACGGCATTATCGTTGAGCAAAGACGAAATCGAAGCCGAAGATTTCTAATGCCGACATTGCCCATAAATAGGCAACGTCGGTTTAGGACGATATTTAGTAAGGCCATTTCCACGTTTGCACTTCCGGCAGATCATCACCGTATTGACGTACATAGTGGTAATGTTCCTCCAGCTTGTCTTTAAACAACTGTACCGCTTCGGCTGCCGATGTTTCCAGCCCTGGCACTTTCTCGATGGCAGAGAGTGCCAGATGGTAGCGGTCCAGTTCGTTTAACACTGTCATGTCGAATGGCGTGGTGGTGGTCCCTTCCTCGTTAAATCCATGCACATGAATTTGCTGATGGTTATTCCGCTTGTAGGTCAGGCGGTGGATCAATGCCGGATACCCGTGATAAGCAAAGATCACCGGTTTATCGCGGGTGAACAGATCATCGAAGAAGGCATCGGTGCGCCCGTGCGGGTGCTGATCCTCTGATTGCAGCGACATCAAATCGACTACATTAATCACGCGAATCTTGAGGTCCGGGACATGCTCACGCAGCAGACTGACCGCCGCCAGCGTTTCGAGAGTCGGCACATCGCCTGCACAGGCCATCACCACGTCGGGTTCTGAAACTTCCGTTTCAGTGCCGGCCCACGCCCAGATCCCGAGTCCGGCTTCGCAGTGTTTTACTGCCTGTTCCATCGATAGCCATTGGGGTTCTGGCTGTTTACCGGCAATGATCACGTTGATGCGGTCGTAGGTATTCAGGCAATGATCGCCGACCCACAACAGGGTATTGGCATCGGGCGGCAGATAAATGCGCACGATATCGGCTTTCTTGTTGGCGACCACGTCCATGAAACCGGGGTCCTGATGGCTGTAACCATTGTGATCCTGACGCCAGACGTGTGAGGACAGCAGATAGTTCAAGGAGGAAACGGGTTCGCGCCACGCCAGTTTACGGCTGACTTTCAGCCACTTGGCATGCTGGTTAAACATCGAGGTAATAATATGAATAAAGGCTTCATAGCAGGAAAACAGCCCGTGGCGACCAGTGAGCAGGTATCCTTCGAGCCATCCCTGACAAAGATGTTCGCTTAACACCTCCAGTACGCGGCCCTCGGATGCCAGCGATTCATCGTAGTTGCGGATCTCCTGCATGGTCATGCGTTGGGTGGCATCGAACACGTCGCTCAGGCGATTTGAGGCCGTCTCGTCAGGACCGAAAAGCCGGAAGTTTTGCTCGTCATCATTGAGACGGAAAACGTCGCGCAAATATTTGCCGAGCACGGCGGTAGAACCCGCCGACTCGCCGCCCGGTTTTTCAACCTTGAGGGCATAGTCATTAATATTCGGCAGCTTGAGCGTTTTACGCAGTTTACCGCCGTTGACATGCGGATTGGCCCCAAGTCTGCGTTCTCCTTGCGGTGCCAGCGCTTGTAGCTCGGGAAAAAGCGCGCCGTTATGGTCGAACAATTCATGAGGACGATAACTTTGCAGCCAGTTTTGCAGGATTTCGCGATGCCCGTCGTCCTCGCGGCAATTGGCGACCGGCACCTGATGAGAGCGCCAAAAGCCTTCGGTTTTCTTGCCGTCGACCTCTTTCGGACCCGTCCAGCCCTTTGGACTGCGCAGGATAATCAGCGGCCAATGGGGCACTTCATGCGCGGCCGATTCGCCAGAGCGCGCCCGCAGCTGAATATCTTTAATCAGGGCGATTGCACTGTCGACGGCATCGGCCATATCACGATGCATCGCTTCAGGCTCGGAACCTTCGACAAAAATCGGTTGATACCCATAGCCGCAGAACAGTTGTTTGAGGTCGTCGTCACTGCTACGCGCCAGCAAGGTCGGATTGGCAATCTTGTAGCCGTTGAGATGCAAAATGGGCAGCACTGCGCCATCGCGCTGCGGATTGATAAACTTGTTCGAATGCCAACTCGCCGCCAGCGGGCCGGTTTCGGCTTCGCCATCGCCAATCACACAGGCAGCAATCAAATCAGGATTATCGAACACCGCGCCGTAGGCATGAACCAGCGAATAGCCTAGCTCACCGCCCTCGTGAATCGACCCCGGCGTCTGTGCGGCGGCATGGCTCGGAATCCCGCCCGGAAAGGAAAATTGGCGGAACAGCTTTTTCATGCCCTCGCCATCGGCCGAAATATCCGGGTAAATTTCGCTGTAGGTGCCTTCGAGCCAGGTATTGGCGACCATTCCAGGGCCGCCGTGACCCGGCCCGCAGATATAAATCATGTTGAGATCATGGGCTTTAATCACACGATTGAGGTGAACATAGATAAAGTTTAACCCCGGAACGGTGCCCCAATGTCCGAGCAGGCGCGGCTTGATATCTTCGGGCTTAAGCGGCTCACGCAGCAGCGGATTATCCATCAGATACACCTGTCCGACCGAGAGATAGTTTGCCGCACGCCAATACCGGTCCATTAGCGCCAGCTGCTGGTCATCAAGAGGAGGTTTCTGCGTTGTCTGGTTCATAAGAAAAGAGTTTCCTTTAAACGTGATGCGGATGCTCTGTCTCGTTTCTAAAAAAGCATCAGCCTGAGTCAAGATAGCGAGTCAGCCATAAATTTATTCACTAAGCCTAGTTGCCATTGACACTTTTTGCGCAGGCAGCAAGGCTTAAGCTGCTGATATACTGGTAAGAGAATCTTTCAATGGCAGGGAAATCAACATGTCCGAGGGCAATCGTTTTAAAGTTGGCAACGCCGTAATCAGCAAAGTTTATGAAACCTCGCTGGCGTTCGAGGCAACGACGCTGTTTCCGAAATGGCAGCAAGCGCCGCAAAAGGTTTACCTCAGCGTTCATAGCTGGTTAATCAGGGATGAAGGCAAAATTTACCTCATCGATACCGGTATCGGTAAAGATAAACCGCGCGCTTCGGCATTATTTAACCAGCAAAATCATCCATTTCTACAAGAATTAGCCAAACACGGTGTGGAGCCAGAGCAGGTGGATTATGTATTAATCACCCACATTCATACTGACCATGTAGGCTGGAATACCGTGCTTGAAGAGGGAGAATGGAAAGCGACGTTTCCGAATGCGCGCTATATCATTCCCGAAGGGAGCTATCAGTTTCAGCTATCGGAAAAGGGTAAGGCGACCTCCGCGCAGCCCTGTTTTAAAGACAGCGTTTTACCTCTGGTTGATGCTGGGTTAGTTGATTTTATTCCTGCTGCGGGGGGATTCTTCGACGGGAAATTTGAATACTTTCCGACGCCGGGTCACTGTACGGGCCATATGTCGATCCGTTTAACCTCAGAACATCAGACTGCGCTCTTTGCCGGCGACGTCATGCACGCGTTAGAACAAATTACCGACCCACAGATGGGTTCAATGTTCTGCGAAGATAAACCGCAGGCCGAACTGACCCGTATAGAAATCCTGAATCAGGTCGCTGACAGCCACGCGCTTTATTTTAGCTCGCATTTTGGCGGCAGCTCGGTTGGGCGCATCAATAGAGAAAGTGCAGGTTTTGTCTGGCATCCGGTAATCGATTAAATAACTTGATGCAGTGAGATAAGTTTGAGAGGTCCTGCCTTTTACAGGCAGCCTTTCAAACTTGGCATCTATTTAATAATCAAAAAACGGTGAAGCTCGCTATGCCATTCATTTCAAGATATATAAACACCCAATCAGCCAATTGAATA